>Ga0307376_10000394_pt1 | contig 55580 bp, 41 predicted proteins | sample TR2MG_FD_202536 | JGI IMG/M metagenome (GOLD analysis project Ga0307376, IMG submission 202536) | Soil microbial communities from Risofladan, Vaasa, Finland - TR-2 | ecosystem: Environmental > Terrestrial > Soil > Coastal area > Acid sulfate soil | place: Finland: Risofladan, Vaasa | collected...
TGGAGATGAATCTACAATACAAGCGTATGTAAAGGGTCAAGGTCGAGAAAAAGAATATATAAAGATACACAGTCAGCAACTGTCTTTGTTTTAATACCTCGTCAGCTCTGCTGCGAGGTAGTTTATTGATAATAGCTAACCTTGTTATAAGCTAAAAACTTCAACCTTTTTTGGGGAATATTGTTGTTTTGATAGTTTATGAGAATCGTTAAACAGAAAAAGTATGGGAAAGTTAGTCTTGATTCGTCATGGCGAGTCGATGTGGAATATGAAAAACGTATTCACCGGGTGGGTGGATGTTCCGCTTTCGGAGTCAGGAATTGCAGAAGCACAGAAGGCCGGAGTGGAGTTGGCCAATATTGAATTTGATGTTGTGTTTACCTCGGTCCAGATTCGTGCCCTAGAAACGGCCATGATTTTACTGGCCAAAGGTAATAATACTAAAACGCCAGTTGTGGTTCACGATGAAGGCAAAATGAAGGATTGGGCGGAGATATTCAGCGAGAGCATGGTTAAGGACACCATTCCCGTTTACACCGATTGGCACCTAAATGAGCGTTACTACGGACAGCTACAGGGTTTGAATAAGGCCGAAACTGCCAAGAAATACGGTGATGAGCAGGTGCACCAGTGGCGACGTAGCTACGATATTGCACCACCCAAGGGTGAAAGCTTAAAGGATACCGCTGCACGCACCATACCCTACTTTAAGGAGCAGATTTTGGAGCAGCTAAAGCAAGGCAAAAACGTTCTTATCTCGGCCCACGGTAACAGCCTGAGGTCCATTGTAATGTTTATCGAAAATCTATCGCAGGAGGAGATTCTAAAGTATGAAATTCCGACAGGAGTGCCGCTTTTTTACAACTTCGACGGAAAAACTATTGTTAAGGTTTGACAGAAATTAAGTAGTACTCTTTACCGATTTCACACTATGGGCATGCAGGTTGCGGCCCTTTTTTTGTTGGCTTTTCATATGATTGCGCTCAGTACATATAAAGCATACACCTAGTTGTTACATCTTCCTTGGATATAATGCAAAACGGCAAGGCCTTATCGACCTTGCCGTTCTTGTTAATAGCTATCTTTTAATGTTTGCTCATTAGCTTGCTGCTACACCTGCATTAACTTTAGGCTTTAGTGGATCGAAAATCTTATAGGCAAGCAGCTTTATACGGTCGGTTAAGAGGAACCACAGTATTGCATAACCCCAAACAAATCCAGCCCAACCCCAGCCAAGTGGCGTCATAAATAGACCGTAAACGGCGATGAATGTCGCCAATATCTGTGTTCCTAAAACGGCAATCCACAAAATCTTTGCCGGACGTATGGACCAGAATGGACCTCTCGTTCGAGTCAGGAATATTGTTAAGTGACCAGCCACCGATAGGAGCAAGTACATGAGCGTTTGAAGATGAGGTCTGTCGAGGTGAAAGACATGGTCACCAAGGTAGAAGAGCCCAAATGCAGCAATGGGACCAATTACTCCCAGCACCGTGGCAATGCCCAGCACCATGCGCATATTCCAAGCCTCCGGTTGACTTTTATAGTGAACGTTGTCGTAGGCTATGGAGAGGATGGCGCCATCGTTGAGCAATGCAAGCATTACAATCATCACCGCTGTGAGAGGGTAAAAGTTGAAGATTAGGATTGCCAGCGTCATAAACAACAGCACGCGCAGCGTCTCCGCGATACGGTAGATGGCGTAGCTGTTCATGCGTTGGAAAATCTTCCGGCTCTCCTTAATGGCGTCAATAATTACCGATAATCCGGGTGTTAATAGCACAATTGCGGCAGCAGCCCTTGCTGCATCAGTTGCATCGGAAACTGCAATGCCGCAGTCTGCTTTTTTCAGTGCAGGAGCGTCATTCACACCATCACCTGTCATGCCCACAATATGTCCTCTTTTTTGGAGCACATCCACAATGTGGAACTTATGCTCAGGGAACACCTGAGCAAACCCGTCGGCATCTTCAATGGATTTGGCCATGGTGGCAGACTCCGTTTTTTTGGAGTCTCCAAGCCCGCTGGCATCAAAGATGTTGGCACCAAGGTTTAGCTTTTCGGCCGTTTCTTTCGCTATGGCCAGCGCGTCGCCGGTAACCATTTTAATCCTTACGCCCATGGCAAGGGCGGTAGCAATGGTTTCCTTGGCATCTTCTCTTGGTGGGTCGAATAGGGGCAATACGCCAACAAACATCCATTTTCCATCGTCACCTGCCTGTGCAACCCCCAGCGAGCGAAATCCTCGTGAAGCAAATTCGTTCACGGCCTTGTCCACTGCTGGCTTTACCTCTGCAGCGTTGGAGGCCAGTTCGAGAATAACCTGTGGGGCACCCTTCGACACCTTAATCTCCCTTCCGTCCTTATCCTTAACGGTGGCTTCGGTTCGCTTATGTACAGGGTCGAAAGGCATGAAGTGAACCACTTCGTAGCCCTTCAGAATATTCTTATCTTTTAAACCACCAATAACGGCGAGGTCAATGGTATCGTTGTTCTCTGCGCGTGAAGCAAGTGCGCCATAAAGAATTACCTGCTCAACCTTAATATTGTTCAAGCAAAATGGATCGCCCAGCGTTAGCTTATTCTGGGTAAGTGTGCCCGTTTTGTCGGCACAAAGCGTATCCACCCCAGCCAACTCCTCTACGGCCACCAGCCGGCTAACTATTGCCTCTTTTTTGGCGAGCAGGCGAGCACCAACCGCCATTGTAACCGACAGCACTGTGGGCATTGCCACCGGAATTGCGGCTACTGTAAGCACAAGGGCAAACTGAAGCGTGACAAGGAGTGGGTCTCCACGGAATAGGGCAACCCCAATGATTATGGCCACCAATGCAACCGCAAGCATGATTAGGTAATTGCCAATTTTTAAAACGGCCTTTTGGAAGTGACTAACAGTATGTGCATCCTGCACTAGCTGGGCCGTTTTGCCAAAATAGGTATTGGCACCGGTGCCATACACGAGTGCGCCAACTTCCCCTTGCCGGATAATGGAGCCCGAAAATACTGCTTCGCCCTTTTTCCTCGTTATGGGTAGCGATTCCCCCGTCAGCGCCGACTGATCCACCTCCACGGAATCGCCATCCAGCAAGCGGGCATCAGCTGGCACAATGTCGCCAAGGCGTAGGCGAATAACATCACCCGGCACTAGTTCGCGGGCGGGAGGGGTAGTCCACTCGCCATCACGCTTTACTCTAGCCTTTACTGCTAGCTTAGCCTTAAGCGCTTCGATGGCATTCCCCGCTTCGTGCTCTTCCATAAAGCCTACCACTGCGTTAGCCAAAAGCAATACCAGTATGATGGAAAAGTCCGGCCAATGCTTATCGATTGCTGAAAGGATTACAGCCGCTTCAATCATCCACGGGATGGGGCCCCAAAAGTAGGTAAGAAACTTCAGAAACGAATTGACCTTCTTCTCTTCAATCTCGTTTGGTCCATACTGAATTAATCTCTTCTTTGCTTCATCTTGAGTGAGTCCATCTGGTGATGATGCTAATCTTTTTTCCAACTCATCAAGAGGAATAGACTGCAGATCGTTCTTTGCCGCGGATTTCGATTCAAGATTTGGTTCGTTGGCCTTTGAATCTTTTGTAACTTTTTTTCCCATTTTCAAATCTTTTATTCTTGACTTATATGAGTGTATACAAATAATATGTACCGGTTTGGATTTCAGTCTAAAATTCGTTTTGCTCAGGTTCAGAGCATATTAAAGTAGATAACAACATAGGTTTGTAAATGTTCTTCCAGTAAAGATTAGAACCTCTGCTGTGCAATCATTGATATTTCTATACCTCCAGCGTTTTCGCCATTAATAATTCAATTAAAAAAGCATTATTAAGCTTTTATTAACCTTCAGCTACATGCCAATTGAAAGTTAATACCTAATAGTTGGGTTATAAATGTCAGCGTTGAAAGTTTATGGGAAAAATGAAAGAAGTGTGAACATTAAGTTGGTAAGCCAGTAACTTCTCTTTCCGAGTTTTTATTCAGAAGTTGTAATCCTACGGCTTTTTATGCCTTATTTTTTTGACAGGCAAAGTGGTAGAAATTTGCCTTCGGTATGGTTCCATCGGCAATTTTGCGGGGAGAGAAGTCTGTTTATTGCAGGGGAAATCGTATATCAGAGTGTTTCTACTCCAAGCTTATCGCACAGAATTTTCTGCTCCTGCTTTGCTAGGTCGAGCGAGTTTACCTTTTGAATGGGGATAATCAGCTGGTTGCTTGCGCTGTATAGCGATAGCACAAAGCTGTGTTTTACTAAGTCTACGGTTCTGTTGGTCCAGCTATTGGCTTGCCACACCCTGTTCGATTCTTTAATGCCAATCTTCATGCCCTGCTCTACATTAATCCATTCACCGGTTTTAATAACTCCAAAGAGATTATTCGAAAGTTTAACTCTTCGCTTGTCGAAGTCTATAACAGCGTAGCTGCCGGTGAATCCAACGAATGCTCCAATTATAACCAAAAATAGTCCGCCAATATGGACGCAGGTTACTGCTATGCCAACAGCAAACAGTATGATTCCGGCGAAGGAGCCAGCGGGCCCAAACGATTTATCGAGCTTGTTCCATTTTTCCATGGTACCGCTTTTTTGTGAAGGTAGCTCTTTTTCACTTTTTATAATTACAACTGGCTGTTTAATTGGCAATTTTATGCTATTCCTGCTTTTTGAGTAGTTCCAAGTTGTAGGCGGCAATAATTCCTTTTCGGGTAATGATTCCAACCAAATGCGTTGAGTCTTTATGTACTACCACTGGAATACGTCCAATGTTTCTTTCACCCAGCTTCTCAAGAGCTGTTTTCAACGTCTCTTCTGGGTAACAAAGAATCATGTCTGTAGTCATGATTTGGCTCACCAAAACGTCTCCTTTTCCAATTCTAAGCATTTTGTTGATATCCTGCTGGGTTACCATTCCTGTTAGCTTTCCTTCTTCATTTAAAACAGGGAAGCCTCTATGGGTTGTGCTTTTTATCATCAACCCTGCATCTTTAACGGTGGTTGTTTCGGTTACCGTAATAACATTTTTAAACATTGCCTCCGACACCAGAATATTTTCCATCAAATCGAGCCGTTTGATGGCCATAATGTCCACACCTCTTCTTCTGAGCTTGAGCGTGTAAATAGATTCTTTGGAGAGTTTTCTCACCATTATGGTTGCTATAACCGTTGATATCATTAGGGGGATTAGAATTTTATAGTCCCCAGTCATTTCGAAAAGGATGAGGATTGCCGAGATGGGCGCTTGGGCAGAGCCCGCAAACACTGCTGCCATTCCCACCAATGCAAAGCCACCAATTGAGATAGGGATGCCGGGGAATAGGATGTGAAGCAGGGAACCAAATGCACTTCCCAACATTACACCAATAAAGAGTGATGGTGCAAAAACGCCTCCCGATCCACCGGATCCAAGTGTTAAGGATGTGGCAAGTATTTTTAGGCCAATAAGTCCAAGGATCAACATTGGAGCCAGCTGTTCGTTCAAAACCTGCTCAATGGAGTTGTATCCAACACCAAAAATTTCGGGAAAGTAAAACCCAATGCCCCCAAGAGCTAGGCCACCAATGGCCGGCTTTAGGTAGGATGGGATTTTCCAAGCATCAAAAAGATCCTCGCTCTTATAAAGCACTTTGATAAATATCCAACCCACTAGCGCCGCTAGAAAGCCGAGTATGACGTAAAAGATAAAATCCCAGTTACTTAGAATTTCGTACGGTGGTGTTGCAAATGCGGGGTTGGATCCCAGAAATGCTCTAGAAATTACAGTAGCAGTTACTGCCGATAGCACCACCGACGAGAAGTTCCGCATGCCGTACTGGCGAAGAATTATCTCGAGCGCAAAGAAGATGCCGGCCAGAGGGGCATTGAACGTCGCTGAAATTCCTCCTGCAGCCCCACAGGCAACTAGTATTTTAGTTTTGTCCTCCGAAAAGCGAAATAGCTGCCCTAGCGATGAGCCTAGCGCAGAGCTAATCTGAACGATGGGACCCTCGCGGCCAACGGAGCCACCCGAGCCAATGCATATGGAGGAAACCAATGCTTTCATTGCCGCCACGCGAGGACGTATTTTCCCTCCTCCAGTGGCAACAGCAAGCATTACCTCAGGCACTCCATGTCCCTTTGTTTCACTGGCAAAAAAATAAATTAGCAATCCAACCACAATTCCACCCACGGCAGGAATCACCACCACATAGTATGGGCCCATAAATGAAAGAACCTCCTTTCCATCACTAAAGAATGTTTTCTGAAAGAAGGCAATGAGCCAGCGGAACAATATTGCGCCAAAACCAGCACCCACACCAATAATATTGGCAAAGAGAAGTAGAAATACGGTTTCTGAAGTTCGGAGGTAGGTAATCAGCTGATAGAGGTATTTTTTGCTCTTCACTATTCCAATGTCCAAACTCTCCAGGAGTCTTTTGGGTAGTATCTTCATACTGTATACTTCTAAATCTCACCAGAATGGCTCGATTTGATAAGCCTAAAAATAATGATTTTATGATACTAATGTTTGTTGGAGGCGATTTAATCGCCTTTTTAGAACCAGTTTAGCCTTATTCTTTATAAGTACAATATGGGGTTATTTGTGGTAGCTGCAGCATTACCACTATTTGTGGAGGACTCGGGTAACAAATTTTTATCCTATCTGTTGAGGTATTACAGATGCCGATATTCCTTGTATGCCGATTTAGTTGGCAATCCTTATAGGAATAGCGGAAAAAGCATCTTGTACTGTAGAAAGATATCAATGGAGAAGTGCACCATGAAGCTAGTATCGGTGAAATAGTGTTAAAACATGTTAACGCGCTGTTATTCTGATAGTTTTTTTACTATTATTGGCAACTTTTCAAATGTGCTACTATGAATGATAATGAGGTAAGTTCAAGTAAGGATTCTTCCGTTCAGGAGCTAATTAAGCAGCTTGACAGCGAGAGCGGCAACGAGAGAAAAAATGCCCGTGCAGCGCTGGTTCAGCTGGGCAAAGAGGTGATTCCTTTTTTGGTGAAGCATTTATCCTGCCCTAAACGTATGACCCACTGGGAGATTCTTAAAACAATTGAAGAGATTAAAGATCCTGAAGCTATTCCCTTTCTTATTGAAGCGCTGGATGAGGAGAGTGGCGATTTACGCTGGATTGCTTCCATTGGTTTGATACATCTGGGCTTTCAGGTGGCGAAACCGCTTTTACTTTCACTCACCAAGAAAAAGGATATTTCGGTATTTGTTTTGGCCGGAGCACACCATGTATTTTACGAATTGAACAAGAAAAGAAAAATCCCCAAAGATTTTCCAATTAAGGAACTTTTAAAGGCTTTCAGGTATCCGGGAAGAAAAGGACATCTAATGGTTATTATATATAAAATTCTTGAAGAGTTGTAGGTGCCTTTTTATCATGCAATAATGTTTGAAAGATAACCTCCTCTATTTACCAGTAAGGGGCTTCTTTTCTTCCCTTAGTTGCTTTGTGACTAACCCTCATTGCCATTGTTCCAAATGCTCTGGGCAGTTTTTTCTATTCTAAGGAGTAATTGCAATACACTTATGTTTAGGTTTTTTGACTTCTAATACGTCATTTTTGCCATCTACCCTAGGGATGGAAAATTGGTGCCCTTTAGCAGGTGCGCTGAGCGAATTCCTTTGAGGTAGAATGTTCTTAGCTTGTTTTGGGAGGTGTGTGACCCGAATAGCTGGCTGGGAGGACTACTTGATTGACAACCGTTATTAAAATCGGTTATAAGTAATTTACTAAATCTTGGTCAGCTATACTTATATGTTGAATTAGCCAACTAGAAAGAAATTTTAATATTTCATTTGTAACAGTTGCCTTACCTTCTGATACATCATTACAGAACATTGCAACTTGATAGACAAAGTCTTGATGTTTTTTTTTATGCTCTTCAAGTTTTGGGTAATTGAATTTTTCCATCAAATTTTCCTCAACACGAAAATGATATTCAGTGTATTTCAATAATTCATAAAGAGTTTCATTAACAATTTTAGAATTTGGCGTTGCATCGGCATGCAGAATTAAATCGTTTGTTAATTTAATCAGTTTCTTATGCTGATTATCTATTTTTTCATTTTTTACACTAATTTTTTCAGTCCATTGAATTGTTTCCATAATTTGAGATTTAATATTATCTGTAAAAATCGCTCAATTATTTACTTGAATATTTTTTCAAGTTTTTGTTATTCCCTTGAGAAAAAATCAAGTTCTCAGTAATAACGTCTCAAAATGGTTGCCAACTTATTTATATTTACGGAAAAACTGCATATACACACCCTTGTTGGTATGTATTGTGTGGTTTTAACCGTATCATACACAAAACTACAATTAATTTATGAATCGTCAATCGGTGATTTCGTTTTTAGGCTTTATGTAATTGTATATGCCTAAATATAAGATGATTGCAAAGCAATTCTGCTTAATTATCGCCAGGGTTTTTATTTGGCTGAATGGCAAGGAGCCTCTAATTCGGCTCAGCTGGCTTGGCGGTCTACCTTCAGTATAATTATCACCTTCGGTATCATTAAACCATTGGATACTACAGCAGCGGCTTACCCGTTTCCCCCTTTTAGTAATTAACCTATTTTGCTATTTTCAAATCAAGTGAGTTTAAATAGAAAAGAGAGCCTCCAGTAAGTTGAAGGCTCTCTCTAACCAATAAGTTAGCTGTGATCTACTGTTTTACAAAGCGTTTCGCTACTCTTTCTGTATCGGTTTGTATGCTGATGAGATAAACTCCCGGTGCAAGAAAACCCGTATCAAGAGCAACAGAGTTTGTCGCGCTATCTGTTCTTTTTGATAGAACTGTTTTACCCGTGATGTCCATAATAAGTAAGTTAATGGTGCTCCCTTTTGAAAACCCTGACAAACCCTATACGGTAAGGGTGCCGGTGGTAGGGTTGGGGAAAACGTCAACCGTACTCTCCGATAATACGCTGATACCTGATGTTGCCGTAACCGTGATTTGCACCGTTTTACTGGCAGAGGTGTAATTTATACCATCGGTAGGGGTAAATACAACAGCTAGGTCTTGGTTATTGCCCACCTCCAGGATAGTACCTTCCGAAGGTGTATACGCAAATGTACCAGGGACATCAGCGGTAGCATTCAGCTGAAGGCTGCTCAATGCTGTGCCGCTGGTAATGCTTGCCGGATTGTTCCAGGTAATGGTTGGCGTTGCTTGGGTTATGGTGAAGTTGTCACCTACAAAGGTGATGTTATAGTTCGCCCCCGCGCTCAGGTCACCCTGGTTGATGGCGTAGCTTCCCACGCTCTCACCCGCAGCTCGGCTAAGCGCACCCGTGAAGGCGTCACCGCTTTGGAGGGCAGGGGTTACGGAGTAGGTCAGGGTTGGATCGGCGGCACCGTAGACCTTGCCCTGGCTGGCATCCGCGGTGACTGTAATGGGTTTTGGTGTAATGGAGAAATCAGCAGGAGCAAAGGTGATGCTATAGTTCGCCCCTGCGCTTAGGTCGCCCTGGCTGATGACGTAGCTTCCCACGCTCTCACCCGCAGCTCGGCTGAGTGCACCCGTGAAGGCGTCACCGCTTTGGAGGGCAGGGGTTACGGAGTAGGTCAGGGTTGGATCGGCGGCACCGTAGACCTTGCCCTGGCTGGCATCCGCGGTGACCGTGATGGGTTGGGCCGTAATGGAAAAATCAGCCGTAACAAGGGTTATGATGTATTTTGGTCCCGCGCTTAGCGTACTCTGGTTTATGGCATAGGTCCCCACGCTCTCCCCTGCAGTTCGGCTAAGGGCACCCGTGAAGGCGTCACCGCTTTGGAGGGCCGGGGTTACAGAGTATGTTAGGGTTGGATTGGCAGCACCGTAAACCTTGCCCTGATTAGTATTGGCGGTAACCGTAATGGGATTGGGAACTGAAACTTTCCGGATGCAGTAGTGGCTAAAATCCGCTATGAAAAAATTTCCGGATGAATCTAGAGCCACGCAGGTTGGACGATATAGATGAGCCGATGTGGCGTATCCTCCATCCCCAGAGTAACTAGTTAAGCCGTTACCTGCCACGGTGGTAATCACTCCGGTGGCAGCGGTTACCTTTCGGATTCTGTTGTTTTGTTGATCCGCGATAAACAAATTTCCGGCTACATCAACTGCTACCCCGCTTGGATAGTTTAGCGAAGCTGATGTGGCCGCGCTACCATCGCCGGAATAGTCGGGAGTTCCATTTCCTGCAACGGTGGTAATTACTCCGGTGGCAGCGGTTACCTTTCGAATTGTGTTGTTTTGTTGATCCGCGATAAACAAATTTCCGGCTACATCAACGGCTACCCCGCTTGGATAGTTTAGCGAAGCTGATGTGGCCGCGCCACCATCGCCGGAATAGCCGAAAGCTCCATTTCCTGCAACAGTTGTAATAACTCCGGTGGTGGCGGTTAGCTTTCGGATACAGTTATTTCCTTCATCAGCAATATACAAATTTCCGGCTACATCAACTGCTACCCCGCTTGGATAGTATAGCGAAGCTGATGTGGCAGCACCCCCATCACCCGAGTAACCTTGAATGCCAGTGCCTGCTATGGTGGTAATTACTCCGGTGGCAGCGGTTACCTTTCGAATTCTGTTGTTGTCTCCATCCGCTATATACAGATTCCCGGCTGTATCTACGGCTACCCCGGTTGGATAGTATAGCGAAGCTGATGTGGCGGCACCTCCATCACCCGAGTAGCCACCAGTACCACCGTTGCCTGCCACGGTGGTAATCACTCCGGTGGCGGCGGTTACCTTTCGGATTCTGTTGTTATTGCAATCTGCTATGTACAAATTCCCGGCTGCATCTACGGCTACCCCGATTGGACAATTTAACTCGGCTGATGTGGCGGGGCCTCCATCACCCGAGTAGAATTCAGAGCCATTGCCTGCCACGGTGCTAATAGGTTGTGCTAGGCTGACTATGCCGATAAAAACGGCAAAGGTGGAAAGTAACAATTTTCTCATAGTAGTGAATTTAAGGAATAGCTTGCTAACACTAATACTTTTTTGTGTGGTTTCATACCTGTATTGGACAGAAAAGTTAGTCTTTAGCGATTCCAAGATGCAATTGAGGTTGAAAACAGGAAGAAATATTCAACTCACAAATACAACTTGGGTTAGCTGATTGTATGCCAAAACGGGGGATAAACCCTAGTTTTTTCTAGGTTTGACAAAATCATCCTTATGCACCTGTTGGTGGGTGTATAGGTCTGACGGGCGCCATACCTATCCAGCAAAAATAATTATTTCGTAGAAATGGTCAAGTGAAGGTTTTGTTTTTTTGAACCAAGTTGTGCTTATTTGATTGAACGTCACTTTTCGATGGTAAACTGCTGTAGTAAATAAAATTTCATCTTCTGTAGCAGCATCAAAACTTACACAGTTAATTCCACTCCCAATCACTTGACAGGCTTGCTCTCTGCAAGTTTTAACTCATCTGTACGCAAGGTCTGGGCGTTTGGGCGTCTGGTCGAAGGTTTACCCTCCCCGGTAAAAGGGTTCAGCGGGTTTAAAAAAAAAGTGCTACCGGGGAATGGGTAGCGCTTGGTGCTGGTAACTCTATAGAATATTTATTTTTGCTCCGCTTATTTTATCGATCTTTTTGTAGTTTTTTCGATTTATACAATTACAGGGAAAAATTATGAACACCGTTACCCAAAACCCCAGCGCCATCTAGTTAAATAGAAGGCCAATCCTAAATCCGGTGCTTAAGGCAATTGGAAAGTTGGAAGCTCCGGTGGAGTAGCCAAACTGATAATCATACACATTGCGTGAGCTGTAGCCGTATCCTATCCCACCAAAAATGTCGATGGCTATTAAGTTGTTGAATATCCATTGATTCCCAATGTTAAAAATGATGGCCGTGGCGAATACCTCCTTGGAGTCACGCTTGTAGTAGGAGGCTGCCACCTCTGGACGGAAGTAGGCTCCCTTGAGCACGTGAGCGTAGCGCATGCCCTTGATGTAAAAATCGGGGCTCTTAATAAACTTATAGCCAATACGGAGCGAGCCTCCGCTGTAATCGTGGTCGTAGTGCTTACCGGCACCAATAATGCCCACGCCAAATTCAAGGCTTGCCCCTGGTTTTAGACTTCGTTCGTAGATAATTTCGGAATAGCCTATTAAGGGTGAAATTAGCCTAAACTTTAGGCAATTCTTACGCTGATCGGAATAGAAACTTGTGTCGGTCATAGAGTTACTCAGGTTCATGGTTGTTCCTGAGGCCAAAATAACCCTCCTTACTTCATTCTTATCGATCACCATAACAACATCGTTGCCGGGAAGTAGATACTTTATCTCATCGGTTCCAATCTCTTTTACCTTGCAAACTATACGTTCGTTATTCAGTTTTACAATGGTGTCCTGCTGTGCAAAGAGCGCTATGGAACTTAATATCAGAAAGGTTAGAACTAAAATGTATCGCATGGCTTTATCGATTAGGTTATTTCACCAAGTTATTCCGATTTTTTGCCGAAGGCAATACCCGTGGTCAAACAGATTGGAGGGAGGATGCGGTGTAGGAACAAAGGAAGTGTTAGAATGGGAAAATGTTTATGTTTCTAACATCGATATTTATAGCATTCGATCAAGGATAACGCCTTATTTTTTGTTCTAAAAGTTTCAGTACAGGATCATGCTGGATAGGTTCTGTTGGGTTCTCCAAGGTATCTTTTTATGGATTGCTGCAGCGCATCCGATTTGATGGGCTTGGTTAAGTAATCGTCGAAAATGTTCCCATACTGCTCTATTTCGTGCTCCATTGCGTATGCCGACTGGGCAACAATGGGGAGTTCAGGACGAAAGGATTTAATCTCTTTGGCTGCTGTGTAGCCATCCATTATTGGCATCTTAATGTCCATCAGAATTAGGCAAACCTCAGGATTCTCTTTACATATGCCAACCGTTTCTTTCCCATTTTTGGAGTGAATGAGCTTAAGCTCCGTGTCGGCAAGCAGCTCGGCAATGAGCAGGTAGTTGTATTCCTCATCTTCGGCAACTAAAATTGTGGCCTTTTGCTTTTTTTCTGGAGGGGTGGTCACCACAACCTTCTCCAAGCTGTGGCTAGGGTTGTAGGGAATTGTAAAGTAAAAAGTTGCCCCTTTTCCTTGTTCAGACACTACCCATATTCGGCCACCAAGCAGCTCCACAAATGCTTTAGATATGGCAAGACCTAGGCCCGTTCCACCATACTTTTTACTGATAGAGATATCTGCCTGATTGAATCGCTCAAAAATTTTCTCCTGCATCTTTGCTTGGATGCCTATTCCGGTATCCTTTACGTAAAACTCCAGTTCACCATCGCCAAGGCTATAGCCAAACTCAACGTACCCTTCCTTTGTGAATTTTATTGAGTTGGCAAGTAGATTGGAGAGAATTTGAGTTAATTTGGTTCTATCGGTAAATATCTCCGATTGGGCATCGTCCAGCTGTGGTTTGGAAATAAAGGATATTTGGTGATGCTCGGCCTGCCCTTTAAAGATGGTAAATAGCTCGGTAAGAATGTTGTTTATGCAAACCTTCTGAATGGTAAGCTTCTCCTGCTTGGTTTCCAGTGAAGAGATGGTGAGCACATCGTTGACAATGGATAGCAGCTGGTTGGTGCTGTTTACGATAATGCTCGTAAAATCTCTGCGTTTCGCCTCTTCCAGCGCCGGCTTGTTGAGCAGCTGTGAAAATCCGATGATGGCATTCATCGGTGTTCGAATTTCGTGCGACATGTTTTGTAAGAAGGCTGTTTTTAGCTGATTACCCTCTTCCGCTTTTTCTTTGGCGCGATAAAGCTCATTGTTGGTTTGTCGTAGCTCTTCGTTTAGGGTTTCGTACTCCTCGTTTATCAATTTTATGTCGCGTTCACTTTTTTCTGCTTTCTCCTTGGCTTGCTTTAACTCCTGTTCAACCCTCTTTTGCTGGGTAATATCCACCTCGATTCCATCCCAGTAAATCATTCCTTTGTATCTTCGCGGGCTTGAAACTAGCAGCGACCATCGTATACCTCCATCGGGTGCGTTAATTCTTATCTCCAACTTAAAGACGGACATATGTTTGTATGCAGCGGCCCCCTCACTAATCATCCTATCAACGTCGTCTTTATGCACCCTTTGGTATATGAGATCCGGATTTGCTATTGCTTCCTCGGCGGTGCATCCGTAGAATTTGTTCACCGAATCACTCAGATAGGTAAATCTTCTGTGCCTTTCGTCGGTGGACACGGTTTGGTATATCATGCTGTTGGCAAAGTTGTTGGAAATTTGCCGCAGCTGCATAGCGCTTGTTTCAATCTTCTCCTTGGCTGCAATAATTTCAAGTTCAGCATTCTTGCGCTGTGTAATATCCACAACTATTGCTGCAAAGGCCTTTTGCCCTTCATACTCAGATAGCTGAATATGCACCTCAATGGGATATTCCGTTCCATCTTTTCGTCTATGCTTAGTTTCTAAGTGTAGAATTGGGTTCTCACCGTTTAATATGGGAGAAAGCGCATTAATAAATGATTCACGTGAATACAACGGCTTGATGTCGATAGGTGTAAGCTGGAGTAGTTCTTCCTCTGTATAGCCTAAATTGGTAAGAGCTGCATTGTTGGCAAAGCAGAATTTAAGGGTGGTGATATCGAACACAAAAATTTCATTCAGTGAATTTTCAATGATTTTGGAGAGGCTGGTAATTCGCTTCTTACTCTTTTTGCTTTCTGTAATATCCCTTACAAAAACTAGTGCACCGTGCTTATTTTCGTAGGTAAATGGAACTCCAGAAGATTCAACATCCACGTACGACCCATCGAGCTTGATAATGATTTGCTCTAGCGGAGTCTGTATCTCTTTTTTGTTGTTTAGCCCCACAATTCGTTGCTTGACCTTTTCGTAGTAGGAGGGGTGAAACCGCTCCATTACCTGTTTTCCTAGCAGATCTTCACTCGATTTGGCACCAAACAGCCTAATGGCCTGCTTATTCACGTATGCAAAGCGCCAATCGGTTTGGATAAAAATGGCCTCAGGTGCATTTTCTGCCATGAGCCTAAACTGCTCTTCGCTCTGCGCCAGCTTGGTGTTAACTTCCATTACGGACTCCATGCTTTGCGTGAGCTCCTCGTTTATCTGCAGGTACTCCTCATTTAGCGATGCATACTCCTCGTTCTTCCGCTGCAACTCAAGTTGGTTTGGTTTAACGTCGGTAATGTCGTGAACTGTTGAATACAACAATGGTTTGGTGCCAATAATAATCCTTCCGCTGTACACCTCCACTTCGCGTATTTCACCCGATTTAAGTTGATGTTGGAAGTTGAAGTAGCGCTTTCGAAGCGAAACGGCATTATTAATCTCTTGCTTAAGTTTTTGGGGTGGTAGTGTGTTGATTTTCCCAATTTTTAGGGAGGTAATCTCTTCACGCGTGTAGCCATAGTAGTCGAGCGCAGCGTTGTTGGCATCTACAATTTGCTCTGTGTCTGGGGCAATTAAGAGAATTACAGAGTTGTTTTCGTAGAACAGCGCCATATACCGACCTTCACTTTCGTTCCTGAGGTTTTCGATTCTGGCTTGTCGTTGTATATGCTTTTTTACTAGATAGAAGAGGAGAAGCGAGGTGAGAATAACGTAGAAACTACCCTTGTAAGTTTGGAATTTGGTTATCAATTCCTTATCATAAATAAAGTAGTTGAGGATATTATCGGAAAAGAAAATCCATAGAAATCCAATAACCAGATACGTTGTAGTGATTCTATAGTCAAACCGTATCTTTTTCCAATCTCCAAATGCCATTACTGTGAGTTTAGTTAGTTTTGATTATAAGGACATTGTTGTCTGGCCTTTACATGTAATTCTATGGCTATATAATAGTTGCAAAAATGGTCAAAACGACTAATTTCTGTAATCTCAAAGTTAGGTTTTTTTCACATTTGAGTCACCTTCCAAAATGTTTAATGATAGTAGTATGTTTTTTATTTGTCAATTAGGTAGTCTACATTATCGGGATTTATAGAGTTCAATCTTAGTACCTTGGCTTATTTTTAATCTCTTCGTAGTATTTCTCAAAACCAACTTTCTCGATTTTCCTGTTTATCTCAACCGACCTTTTGTACAAATGCTCATCAAATCCGGTATTGCTGCAGGGAAACTCTGTGCACTGAAAACAAAAATCAACGCCCTTCTCCTTGTGGCAATCTCGCACCTTGCAGCTCTTGAATAGCTTACATGCCTCTTTTCTACAGCCGCTGCATTGTGCTGTTGTAAAATGGGTTAGGAGTTCTTTAAAGTCAGCGTATTTTTTAAATACAGGTTCGTTGAGCAGTTCGGCAAAGCGTTGGGCATAAACATCGAAGTTACCCAATGCCTCTTTCAGCTCTATGCTACTCCTTCTGATAGTTCCATCGGTATAGGCAAAGCATTTTCCACAGTGTATGCCGCACGGTGCGAGCCTGTTTAGTATATCCTCTCTCATGTGGCTATCCATATAGTTTTTCTTGAAGAAACTGTTAAACACTAAGTATTACTCGGTAGGTAGCGGTATATTATGCTGCCGTAGAAACGAAAGTTTATCCCAGTAGCCACGCTGGAGTTCTATTTTTCCATCAACTATGTGGAAAAAGCCGCATCCTCTTAACCCAATCGGATCTTTCCATTCTAGTATTCCCCACTCTCCATCTTCAAATATGTTCTCCACAATGCATGCCATTTTGGCTGCTGCAAATTCTTTCTTAAACATCTCCTTGATTTGAGCCTTTCCTACTACTGGTTCGTTTGCTACCTGGTGGTTGATTGCGTCGTCATGGTAGAGTTCCGCAAGGCCAGTAGCATCATACTTGTTGAATAGCTCAACGAATTTGGCAACAATTTCCCTTGGTTTCATCATCTCTGTTTTAATTTATACTGGTAATATCAACTCCTTTTGCCATCGAATTGCTATTAATATCTCCAATACTCAAAATACTGTGAAATACAAAGTCTGTTCTCCATCTTCTATTTTTGTTGGCAACAATGTATGCATACTTTTTTGGTTGTTGGTTAATATATTTTTTCGAGAACCAAAGTACGCATGCGGGGTGTTTTTCAGGCTCATTGTCCTGAGCATGCAACCACTTCCCATTTTCGCCCAGCGACTCGCCATGGTCGGAGAGGTAAATCATGCAAGCATTTAGCGATGAAAGACGGTTTATCACTCTGCTCAAAAAATAATCGGTATAAACTATGGTGTTGTCGTACGAGTTGACGATTTCATCGTTGCTTGCCGAGACAATATTTTTTGTTTCCAGAATTGGCTTAAAAACAGTGGTGCTGTCAGTGAAATGGTCGTTGTACCACCAATGGCTGCCAATAGTGTGTATTATAATTAATTTACGCGGAGCAGCCTCATTCAAGGCTTGATCAAGATGCGGGAGATCATCGGCATCGAGCCATTTTTTGTTATAGTTATAAACCGAGAAGCTTGGATTGACGTAGTCCACCTTTTTTGCCTCCTTTACAAACGGCGTGTAGCTGGGTGCTGGCTCCTGGTTGGCAATCCAAGTGGTGGCAAACCCACAGTGGTTAAAAATGCTGATAAATGAGCACTCGGTGATTGAGGGTTCGTGGTTTACACTGTCCGATCGGGTTAGAAAATGTGCTAAACTGAGGTTTGTGTGCGTCCACTCCGAATAGATGTGTGGGTAACTCACAACGGGTAACTTGCTAAGTAGTGGATTGGTTGCTCTTTTGTAGCCATTCAGCTGAAAATGGTCTGCACGAGCAGCCTCCCCAATAACCAAAACCACTGTTATTGTATCGGTAGTGCAGTAGGCATCGGTGTCAACCGCAACGCGCGGCTTGCTGTCGTTTTGGAGCTCACCGACATACTTTTTTGAAACATAGTAGATGCTAAATGGCAAACGGTGGGAAACGGTTTTATAACGTAGCTGATTCACCTCAAATACTGATAGGCCAATTATGCAAACGGCAATAAGTTCTATCAGTTTGAATTTATACGACATAAATTTAAATCGAAAAATCACTGCAACTATTGATATTGCAAGAGAACTAGCACAAAATAACAGCACTGGAAGAGTTACTAAATCTAACGAGGTGCGTAGATCGTTGTGCAATGCCGCATCTAATATCGACGTTGTTAAGCTTACATTCTGGAAGTATGCAAAGTATGCAATAATGGATGTTGCCAAAACTTCTATTGGGAAAACAACGGCAAATAAATACTTGTTTATGGCCATAAAATAGTAGAGTGTAAAGCAACCCAGCATCACAATCTGAAAGTGTCCAATTGTTAGTATCCAATCTTTCATCCCATCAACAGGTACGTGAATATAGTTTGACAGAGTAAAAGCAAAGCCGGTAAAAATTGTTACCGCAAAGACAAATAGCAAGAAGCGAAAGTTGATTTTATCGAGCATGCTGATTTCTTAGTGATGTGAAAGTTTTGTTGTCCAAGAGGATTGAAATTAGACTAAAATATTTCTTGTCAAAATGGTTGGGTTTTGGCCTTATTTAACCATCTTTCAACTTATCAAAATTGTTGTAAAACGTCTAAAAATACAAATGATTTTTAGAAGATATAGTGTCGATATACGATTGGAATAGAGTATTCAACACATTGACAAATGTAGCGCATTAGCGTACTACCCAAGTATGCCTTCAGTTATTACCCGCCACAATTCAGTTTTTAGTTATTAATTGCTGTTGCCAAGATGGTTAGGCCCATTGAATTCAAAATTTGGCTCTTTTCCCAATCAGGTAAATATAAAATTTTGTGGAGGTATTATTTTATGCGAGAGGTTTTAATTTGTGTGCTAAGCATTCATTTTGTTTCTTAAAACGAGAGCGCTTTTGTAATATTGTTGTGGCAAATGCTTGGGTATTTTGGTACATTTCCTATGTATTTGTTTAGTGCTGCTATCCTATAATGAAGTTCGCCATGAAAAGAATTCAACGTGGTTTTTTAGGAAAAAGGTTATTGGTTTTCACCTCTTCTGTTTTGCTATTTCCTCTATCGGGTCAGGCCCAGAGTGCTCATTTCCCGCTTCCTCCAGAGTGGTCAAAGGGGGTCATCTGGTATCAGATTTTTGTTGAGCGGTTCTTCAATGGTGATACTACTAACGATCCCAAACCCGAAAATACTTATACTGCTCTATCGGGCAGAGCTCCACAAGGATGGGCTATTACTCCATGGACACAAAATTGGTATAAACAGGATAGCTGGGCCGTTGGGAACGGAAAATCATTTAACGATAATTTGCAGGAGAGACGTTATGGCGGTGACCTGCAAGGGGTAATTGATAAGCTGGATTACCTAGCCGACCTTGGCGTTACAGTTATTTATCTTAATCCTATAAACGATGCACCTTCGCTGCATAAGTACGACGCACGTTACTACCACCATGTGGATGTAAACTTTGGTCCCGATCCTGCTGGTGATAACAAAATCATAGAATCAGAAGATCCCGGCAATCCCGCTACATGGAAGTGGACATCGGCTGATAAGCTTTTTCTAAAGCTGGTTGATGAGGTGCATAAGCGTAAGATGAGGATAATAATGGACTACTCATGGAATCATACGGGAACAGAATTTTGGGCGTTTAAGGACATCATTAAGAATCGCGACAAGTCGGCCTATAAGGATTGGTATACCGTGTATGCGTACGACGATCCGGCCACTCCCCAAAACGAATTTAAGTATGCTGGGTGGTATGGCGATTACCTTCCAGAAATTAGGAAAGTAGAGGTGTCGTCGGCTAAGGACATGCACCATCCCTATGAAGGAAACCTCAACGAGGGCGCTAAGCAGCATATTTTTGCTGTAACCAAGCGTTGGCTTGCACCCAATGGTGATACTGCGAAAGGAGTTGATGGCTATCGCCTCGATGTTGCGGACTTCATCCCCTCGGGGTTTTGGCGCGAGTACCGCACTTTTGTTAAGAGCATTAAGCCGGATGCTTATCTGGTGGGAGAAATACAGTGGTGGATGGATAAGATGATGCCCCCTGCCTACTATGCCAATGGGGAGGTGTTCGATGGAGTTATGTTCTACCACCTTTATCGTCCCGCTCGAAGTTTCTTCTCTCTTGCCAATAGTGCAATTGACGCTCGTGAGTTTGTTGACAGCTTACGCTACCAGTGGAACGGGCTGGAGGTACCATTTCGATACTCCATGATGGATGTCTCCTCCACTCACGATACGCCAAGAATGCTTACAAGCTTTTATAATCACGGGAAGTATAAATACAGAGCAAAACCATACGAGGATTCCTTGTATAAAACTGGCAAACCCGACGCGGAATCATACCAACGCCTTAAGCTATATCTTATTCATCAATTTACTAATGTAGGGGCACCCGATGTATGGAATGGAGAGGAGATGGGAATGTGGGGTGCCGACGATCCAGATTGTAGAAAGCCTCTGTGGTGGAAGGAGTTTACGTTTCAACCAGAAACGAGGAACAATATTCAGCCCGGACCTGCAGTTTACGATTCGGTTGGTTTTAACCAGGAGTGGTTCGATTTTTATAAGAAGTTAATAGGCATTCGCAATGGCAATCCGGTGCTTGCTACTGGTAAGATCGATTTTGTAGAGGCTCAAGGGAAAACATTGGTGTACAAGCGGTATGATAATGATGCCTGTATATATGTTCTGTTCAACTTGGAGTCATCCAGCAAAACGTTTACATTACCAGAGAAAGGCAGCTATCGAAATTTGCTAGACGGCACGGCAATTGATGGTGATGCCATTTCCCTAGAACCTTTATCTGCCGCAATTCTTTCGCGAGTTAAGTAAATGGCTGTTGCAGGTTTTTGCCAAAGTTTGCAGGTTGAGGTGTTCTACATCGGTTTTGTTACCGCAGTTGCTAGCGTTACCATAGTAGTAATTTCGGGTGATGATAATTCCACAACTGGCGATTGTAAACATTAATGCGGATAGAACAAAGGTGGCTAAAACTTTTTTTTGATGTTGCATAGGGTTGAACAATTAAGCGTTAAACAAGCTATTTTTCCCTATTATTCGTACTGCTTAAAAATCAAAGGTATAGAAGATTTCTATCCTCTGATTTGCTGAAAAATATCAAAGTGTATCAGTATTATTGAAATGCCATAGCTGAGGCAGATAAGTTTTTTGCTAAAACACGTTGTAGAATTGGGGGACTCTATTCTCATCAATTTTTACTTCAGAGAGCGATAGTTTGAATAGATGAACACCGATTTGGTAAGTTATGAGGCAAACCTACTTGATTGTAGTTTGCCTTTTATTTTATTGAAAATCAACAAAAAGATGATGAATATCACCATGTTTATTTGACAATCAAGTATTATTATTGTAACTTTCAACCTTTTCAATGTTTTCAAATAGATGGCAAAGAGTCAATTGATAATTACATGAAGGAAATTGAATGAATACAGCCAGCAAAGAAGAAAGCCAAACAATAGTACTCTTCAATCTCGATGGGCAGCATTACGGATTGTATTTGGCTGCTGTTGACCGCGTTGTTCCAGTTGTAGAAATAGCATCGTTACCAAAAGCTCCTGATATTGTTATGGGCGTTGTCAATTTCCATGGTGAGATAATTCCTGTTATCAATGTCCGCAAACGCTTTAATTTACCAATTCGGGCGTTGGAATTAAACGATCAACTCATTATAGCACGAACCTCAAAACGGCTTGTAGCCCTTGTTGTTGATTCGGTATTGGGCGTGCATGAGCTGAAAAACTCACAGCTAGTTAATATTGAAGAATCGTTTAGGTATACCAATTACCTTGCTGGAATTGCTAAGGTTGATGATGATATTGTGCTGATACACGATCTTGAGAAGTTCCTTTCGCTCGATGAGCAGCAACAAATTGATAAAGTTCTTTCAAAAGGCAAAAAATGAGCGCTATTCTAACCGAAGATACTTTATCGCAGCTGAGCGAGTTCATTGCTTCCAACTTCGCATTGAATTTTCCCAGAGACCGGTGGGGCGATTTGGAGCGAAATATACGAATTGCTGCAACAGAATTCGGTTATACCAACATCGAGGAGTTTATTCAACATATTATTACTTCCCCTCTCACCCACGAGCGAATGGAGATATTAGCTGCTAGCCTAACCATTGGAGAAACCTATTTCTGGCGCGAGCCTCATACATTCGAAGCCCTCGAAAATGTTATTATACCCGAAATTATTCATCATCGTCTAAACGGTGAAAAGAGAATACGTATCTGGAGCGCTGGGTGTTCCACTGGTGAGGAGCCATACTCTATTGCAATTGCGTTAAGAAAAACGATTCCGTTCATCAAGGATTGGAATATTTCCATACTTGCAACAGATATCAACCCCCGAAGTTTACGCAAAGCCTCAGCTGGTGAATATGGTAAATGGTCGTTTCGGGGAGCACCGCCGTGGTTAAAGGAGAAATACTTCACTCAAAAACCAAATGGTCGCTTGGAGATTATCCCAGAGATTAAGGGTATGGTGAAGTTCGAATACCTGAATTTGGCCGAAGATATATACCCGTCATCGCTGAATGATACCAATGCAATGGATATAGTTTACTGTCGAAACGTACTAATGTATTTTTCGCAGGAACGGTTTAGGCAGGTTGTACGGGATTTCTATAAGTCGCTAGTTCAGGGTGGGCATCTTTTGGTATCGGCCAGTGAACTTTCACTTCAAAATTTCCCCGATTTTACTCCAGTCAACGTTCAGGGCATGGTACTTTACAAGAAGACCTCAGGAAAAATTAAAAAACTTCGCCAAATTAGTGTTCTAGAAACACCACCCGAACCATCATTTTTGGAGCCTATTCCGAAACCTGAAACGAGTGAAAATACAAAATATCAACCTCAACTTGTTGATTCAGAAGTTTTAAATGATGTTTCTTCACCTGCTGATACAAACTATGATAAATCATTAAAGTACTATTCGGAAGGAAGGTATGGGGATGCTGTTGAGACGCTTCAGAACGGGGAGCTAAACGATAAGGAACAAATTCTATTGATTCGAGCTTTGGCAAATGTGGGAAAGCTCGCTGATGCAATAAACGCCTGCGAAAAGGTGATTTTGTCCAGCAAGAGTGATCCACGTGTACACTATCTGTATGCCACAATTCTTCACGAAAATAATCAACTCGATGAAGCGGTAGCCTCCCTGAAACGCGCAGTATACTTGGATTCCAATTTTGTTTTGGCATACTATTCTCTGGGGAACATTTATAAGCAGCTTGGTAACGCTAAAGCGGCAAAAAAGAGCTACGACATCGTTGTATCAATACTCGATAAGAGTAGTCATGAGGATATTCTCTTTGAATCGGAAGGGCTAACGGTTGGAAGGTTCAAAGAGATTATTCGTGCTTCGTTGAAGGCAGGTGTGTAAGCAGCAATACTCAATAAATGCAAGCAGAATGAAAATGAGCCATGAAGGTATAGATAATATAGATTACCAAAGGGATTATCGCCAGGTGCATTTAGTGTTTCCGTGGTGAAGTTTTCAGAATAACTCAATTTGAAACCGAGAATATGCGAAACGCAAATGAGAATAGTGACGAAGTTAAGAGTAGGGTAAATTCTCTAAATGAGTCACTCGAACAAAGGAGTGCTTCTTCTGATGAAGAGAAATTGTCCATTTTAAAAGCTAGATCCCATGCCTTAGCCTTTGAAGAGAAGGATGAAACGGCTGGTAAAGTTTTTATTGAGGTTGTTGTTTTTGGCTTAGCGTCGGAAACCTATGCCGTTGAGAGTTCATTCATTAGCGAGGTATATCCGCTCAACGGTTTTACTCCATTACCAGGTACTCCCTCCTTTGTATTCGGAATTATTAATGTTCGTGGTCAGATTATCTCGGTAATCGACCTGAAAAAATTCTTCAACCTACCCGAAATAGGATTGGGACAACTTAACAGGGTAATTATTATCCGCAGTGAGAGCATGGAGTTCGGGATACTGGCTGATAGTATCCATGGTACTCAATTGGTATCAACCGATAACATTCAAACGTCACTTCCAAACATAAGTGGTATTGGCGGTGAATACCTGAAAGGCATAACTGCGGAGCATCTGATTATTCTTGATGCCAAGAAAATACTTGACGATGAAAGGATGATTGTAAACCAAGAAGCTAAGTAAACTTTAATTAAAGAGCTATGATTATGAAGTGGACAATTGGAAATAAAATTGGAGGATTAATTGTATTCTCGGGATTAATGTTCCTCATTCTTGGCATTTTTGCCTATGCAATGATAGTCAAGCTTAATGAGAGTATTGGCTGGAATGACCATACCTATCTTGTTTTGCAGAACGAAGAAATGGTAATCTCGTTGCTAAAGGATGCTGAAACGGGGCAGCGTGGCTTTATCCTTACTGGCGATAACCAATATCTTGAACCTTATAACGAAGCAACAAAGAGTATATTTAAGTATATTGACAATGGAGTTAAATTAACTAAAGATAATCCTTTGCAGCAGGAGAGGATTAAGAAAGTTAAGCTTATGGTTGTTGATAAACTTGAAGTTCTAAATCAAACAATAAATCTCCGTAAGAATAATGGTTTTGATGCTGCGCTGAAAGTTGTCCTTACCGATAAAGGTAAAATGCTAATGGACAACATTCGACAGGCGGTTGATGAAATTGAAAATACCGAAAGAGGTCTGCTGGAAGTCCGGAATAGCAGTATGCAGACGAATGTCCTTTTGACAAAATCTGTTATCATTTATGGCACTTTATTAAGCCTGATATTTATTATTCTCATCGGGATTTTAATTGTTCGTAATATTTCTAGACCCCTCAATGAGATAACCAAAATTGCAACAAGAATAAGTGAGGGCGATTTAAATGTTGAGCTGATGGTGGTTGAGCGCAGTGATGAAGTTGGAATTCTACTGCAGAACTTCAAAAAAATGATAGACGCTCTTAAAGGAATGGCTGCTGCGGCTCAAAAAATTGCTGCCGGTGATCTAACGGGATCTATAACACCGCAGTCAGAGAAAGATCTTCTTGGGAATGCTTTTTTGCAGATGCTGAACAATCTGCGCAGTATAATGAAAGATATTTCAGAAAGCGTTAACCTACTTGCTTCATCTTCCAGTGAAATACTTGTAGCCACTACACAAATAGCAACCGGTTCATCGGAGACTGCATCCGCCATAACCGAAACCACAACAACAGTGGAGGAGGTGCGACAGGCAGCTCAGCAATCAAGCCAAAAGGCAAGTCGTGTTTCGGAAAATGCACAGCAGGTAGTTCAGGTAACCCAAATCGGTCAAAAAGCCGTTGATGAAACCCTAGGCGGAATGGAAGAAATTCAAAATCAAATGGAATCGGTGGCCAATACCATTGTCCGTTTGAGCGAGCAGAGCCAGCAGATTGGAGGTATTATAGCCTCGGTAACCGATGTGGCCGATCAATCGAACCTGCTGGCTGTAAATGCAGCCATCGAAGCAGCTAAAGCCGGAGAGCAGGGAAAAGGATTTGCCGTTGTTGCTCAGGAGATTAAAAACCTTGCACTGCAGTCGAAGCAGGCTACCGTTCAGGTGCGCAATATATTAACCGATATTCAAAAAGCCACCAGCTCCGCCGTAATGGCCACCGAGCAAACCAGTAAAGCGGTGGAGAATGGCGTAAGGCAATCGGCTCAAGCTGGCGACGCCATTAAAAAGTTGGCCGAAAGCAGCACCAAGGCTGTTGAGGCAGCAACGCAGATTGTAGCTTCGAGCCAGCAGCAGACCGTAGGCATGGATCAGATTGGGATGGCAATGCAGAATATCAATCAGGCTGGAGCCGAGAATGCTGCAAGCATGGTTCAGGCCGAAAAGGCTGCTAAGAGTCTAAATGAGTTGGGCCAGAAGCTGAAGGTTTTGGTTGAACAGTATAGGATTTAGAAGAAGTTAAGGTGGAATAGCGTATTTGGTATGATGTGGATGACAAGACTTCTATTGATAACAATTACTAATTGGAGATATTGGTATGAAGAAATTCTTTGATTTGGGTGGTAGAAATAAAAGGGAAGCAGAAATGCACGCTGCTTTGCTCTACGCCCGTAGCCTTATTGAGGCAAGCCTCGATCCACTTGTAACAATTAGTGCTGTGGGAACCATAACCGATGTAAATAAAGCGACCGAATTGGCCACGGGAGTACCTCGAGAACAATTAATTGGCAGCTTATTTTCCAATTACTTTACGGAACCCGAAAAAGCCAAAATTGGATACGAGCAGGTACTTTCTATGGGTGTTGTCAGAGATTATCCTTTAACATTGCGGCACAGCTCTGGCAAAACAATTGATGTACTATACAACGCAACTGTTTATAAAGATGAAGCGGGAAAAGTTCAGGGAGTTTTTGCTGCAGCCCGCGATGTATCAGATAAAAATAAGGCAGAACAAGAGCTTATAAAACGAAAAAGATTATTAGATGAGACGGGCAGACTTGCAAAGGTTGGTGCTTGGGGAATGGATATTAAAGCCGGTACTCTTTACTGGTCAGAGGTAACTTACAATATACATGAGGTAGAGTCTAGCTTCATTCCAAATTTGGAAACTGCAATTAAATTCTATGCTCCAGAAGCTATTCCAATAATATCAAATTGCGTAGACAGAGCCATTAAATTTGGTGAACCTTTCGATGTAGAGCTTGAACTAATAACCGCAAAAAAGAACAAGTTATGGGTAAGGACAATTGGGGAGGCATACATGGAAAATGGTGAAGTTGTAAAGCTTAGTGGTGTTTTCCAAGATATAAATGAGCGGAAATTATTGGAAATAGAATCCATTAAGAAATCTGAGCTGCTTGAACTTCTATCTTCCGAGCTGGAAATAATCATCGACGGCATTCCTGGCTTGGTTTTTTATAAGGATACGGAGAATCGATATCTCCGAGTTAACAAGTATATGTGCGAAAATTACAAAATGTCCAAAAAGCAGTTGGAAGGTACATCACTGAATGACTTACACTCCAAAGAGGAGGCACAAGCTTATTGGGATGATGATCTTCAAGTTATAAGGAGCCGACAACCAAAGATTAATATCGATGAACCTTGGGAAACAAAAAATGGAAGAAAATGGGTAAGTACATCTAAGATTCCATATTTAAACAAAGCAGGGGAGGTTGTTGGTGTAATTGGCGTTTCAATTGATGCCACCGAGAGAAAGCAGGCTGAAGAAGAGCTAATTAGGTATCGAGATCAGTTGGAAGAAATGGTAAAAACACGTACTGCAGCATTGACAGGTATTTTGAGCGAAGTAAAAGATACTGTTAATATTTTAGTTGCATCCACCAGCGAGATATTAGCTGCTACTACTCAGGTTGCGTCTGGATCAGTTGAAACATCAACTGCAATTAGCGAAACTACCACAACCGTTGAAGAGGTGCGACAAGCTGCGCAGCTTTCCAGTCAAAAGGCAAGCCGTGTTTCGGAAAATGCTCTACAGGTATCTCAAGTTACTCAACTTGGCCAAAAAGCAGTAGATGAGACATTAACTGGGATGCACGAAATTCAAACTCAAATGGATTCAATGGCAAATACAATTATTCGTTTGAGCGAACAAACCCAACAAATTGGAGGCATAATTGCCTCGGTAACCGAGGTGGCAGATAAGTCGAACATGCTAGCGGTAAATGCTGCGATTGAAGCTGCTAAAGCAGGCGAACAGGGAAGAGGGTTTGCCGTAGTTGCTCAGGAAATTAGAAATCTTGCACAACAGTCAAAAGAAGCCACAATACAGGTGCGTAATATATTAAATGATGTACAGAAAACAACTAGTTCTGCTGTAATGGCGACAGAACAAACTAGCAGAGCGGTTGATATTGGCGTAAAACAATCGGCTCAGGCTGGCGATACCATTAAAAAATTAGCAGACAGCAGCAGCAAAGCAGTTGAGGCAGCAACACAGATTGTGGCATCGAGTCAGCAGCAGGTTGTGGGTATGGATCAGATTGGGTTGGCAATGCAGAATATCAATCAAGCTGGAACTGAGAATGCTGCAAGCATGGTTCAGGCCGAAAAAGCAGCCAAGGGTCTAAATGAGCTGGGCCAGAAGCTGAAAGTTTTGGTTGAACAGTATAAGATTTAGGTTATAGGCTATTAGGCTATAGGAAAATAGGCTTTCCTGACTATAAACCTACAGCCTAATAGTCTTCATCCTAAAAGCTAAACATTAAATATAAAGGAAGATGCCCCAATGGATACAAAAGACGAAGAATTCATAAAACGACTTCAAGCCATGTTCAAGGTTGAGGCGGAGGAGCATATTAACGTGCTCTCCAAGGGCTTAATTGAATTGGAGAAGAATCCAAATAGCATAGGGACCGTGGAGCTGATCGAATCAATTTTTCGTGAGATGCATAGTCTGAAGGGGGCGGCACGGTCTGTTGGAAGGAGCGATATTGAATCGTTATGTCAGGTTTTGGAGAGCATTTTTGCCAAGTTCAAGAACAATCGACTCTCTTTTTCTGCCTATCAGTTTGATCTTATCCATAAAGCCATTGATACCATTTCGAAAATGGTTACAGGGGTATCGATAGCCAGTTCCAACGAGGTGAGAGGATTAATAAAACAGCTACAATCCATCGGTGATGCTAATCATTCGATTACAAAAGCGGTTGAGCCAATAGCTACAGTTAAAACTCCGCGAGCAATAAAAACGGCAGCTGAGGTACCATCAAGTAATTCGGCATCTCAGAATGAACCCGTTGAGGAAAAATTGCTGCAAATAGAATCGGTAAGAATCCCTATAGCAAAGCTTGATCCCCTGTTTTTGCAAGCAGAGCAGATGATTCAATCTAAAGTAACCTCTGCTCAAAGGGTAGTTGAGCTAGGGGAGATGCACGATCTGATTAATTCATGGAAGGTGGAGTTGGTTAAAACGTATTCCCTCCACTCAGCTTCAAGTCCGGCTCAATCGAAAGAGATAATTAATTGGACAACTGAACGGATGGATGAGCTGGAGCGACATCTCAGTACCATTATAAATGAGTTAGAAAGTGATCAACGTTCGCTAAGCCGGATGGTAGATGAGCATGTTGAGTCGATGAAAAAGATACTAATGCTCCCTATTTCCACAATTACAGAAGGGTTTCCAAAGCTGGTTCGTGATCTTGCTCGTGCTCAGAAGAAGGAGGTGGAGTTTACTATTCAGGGGAAAGAGGTTGAAGTGGATAAACGAGTTTTGGAAGAGCTTAAGGACCCATTGGTGCATTTAATTCGGAATTGCATCGATCATGGCATAAAAACTCCATCAGATCGGCTTAAGGCAAAAAAAACTTCTTTTGGAACTATTACTCTTTCTTTTTCAGCAATTGAGGGCCATAACCTCGAAATTAGCATTTCGGACGATGGCGAGGGCATTAATACCAATAGAGTAATTTCAGCTGCGATTAAGTCGGGTATTATCACAAAGGCGAGCGCAGAAACAATGTCTCCGCAAGAGGTGCAGGATTTAGTTTTTAAATCGGGTATTACCACAAGCCCCATGATTACCGATATCTCTGGGCGTGGTTTGGGCTTAGCTATTGTTCGCGAAAAGGTAGGAAAGCTAGGGGGAACCGTTTCCGTCGATAGCCATCTAAATATTGGCACAACGTTTCGCATTCGGCTGCCGCTCACCCTTTCAACCTCAAGAGCCGTTTTGGTAAGAACTGGCGATCACCTCTTTTTTATGCCAACTGCAAATGTGGAACGGGCTATTAGGATTAGTAAGGATGAGATCAAAACCACCGAAAATAGGGAGACAATCCTGCTTGGTACAGCGATTATTGGAATTATAAAGCTTGGCGATGTGCTTGGAATTAGGAATACTGTTAATGGATCTACAAGGAAATCGGGTGCTGATCAATCGGTTAGCGCTATTCAAATTATTGTTCTAAAGCACGATGAAAAGCGAATTGGCTTTGTGGTAGATGAAATTTTCGACGAGCTCCAAATTCTTGTTAAAAAGTTGGGTAAGCAGCTGGTTAAGGTAAGAAACATGGGCGGAGCAACCATTTTGGGGAATGGAAAAGTTGTGCCCATTATCAATGTTGCCGATTTGATGCAGTCTGCAACCCAAATTAGCGCACCAATAAAGGAGCCGAAGGAGGTGGTAGCCGATGCGGCAAAGAAATATAGAATTCTTGTGGTAGACGACTCAATCACCTCCCGTGCTTTAATAAAGAGCATTGTGGAATCTGCCGGTTATATAGTTGAATCAGCGGTGGATGGTGTTGATGCCTACACGAAAGTGTTGGTTGGGGAGTTCGATTTAGTTGTATCGGATGTGGATATGCCCAGAATGAATGGCTTTGAGCTTACCGCAAAGATGAGAAAGGAGAAGAAGCTTGCTGAGCTACCCGTGGTGCTGGTTACAGCCTTGGAATCGCGAGAGGATCGCGAGCTTGGAATAGATGTTGGGGCCAATGCCTATATCGTAAAGAGTAGCTTCGACCAAAGTAATTTGCTGGAGGTGATAGAAAAATTGATATAGAAGGGTTGGAAATTGGAAATTTGGAAACAAAACAGTTCTAATTGACATGATAAAGGTTAGCGATTTGGACGTTTATAAACTGGCGGAGGAATTGGCCGATATGATATGGAAAGATTTTGACAGCTGGGATAAAAAGGTTCAAAACACAATTGGATACCAAATTATCCGATCTTCCGATAGTATCGCTGCAAATATTGCCGAAGGATATGGCCGGTTTACACCCCCCGATCGAAGAAAATTCTATTTGTATTCACGTGGTTCCTTTGAGGAAACTAAAGCATGGTTGAGAAAGTTGATCCGCAGAAGAATCCTTAATGAAACCCAAGCAGAAAAGTACCTTATAATAATTGAGAAATTCGGACCAAAATTAAACACCTTTATAAATACCACAAAATACAGTGAAATTGAGAATTCTAGATTGGAAACTTGAAATTGGGAAATATTGGAAAGTAGGTTAAAGTTGGGCTACTAATTTCTATTTTCTAATTTCAATTCTTCGTAAATAAAATCGCAATAATGATAAAAATCCTAATAGTTGAAGATTCCCCCGTAATGCAGCAGCTGCTAGTTTATGCGATTAGCTCTGATCCAATTTTTAGTATTGTTGGAGTTGCTAACGACGGTGAAGAGGCAATCGACGCGGTTGCTAAGCATTCTCCCGATGTGATTGCAATGGATTGGCATATGCCCAAATTAGATGGCTATGAGGCTACGAAGATAATAATGGAGACGAATCCAACGCCAATTGTTATTGTTACTGGAAGTGTAAACGTTAAGGATGTAACCTTTTCATTTAGCATGATTGATGCAGGTGCTTTAGCCATTGTTAAGAAGCCCCCAAGCGTAGATCATCCCGATTATAAAAAAGATACCCAGGAGTTGGTTCAGACACTTAAATTGATGTCAGAGGTGAAATTGGTTAAACGAATTGCCTCTCGGTCTAAAGTAAATTTTACTGCTAAACCCGAAATAAAGAAAACAACAAATACGGAAGCAGCAATTCAGCTCATTTCAATTGGTGCCTCAACGGGAGGCCCTCTGGTGTTACAAAGAATACTCTCCAATTTGCCCAAAAATATTCCAGTCCCAATTTTAATTGTTCAACATATTTCTCAAGGTTTTGTCGAAGGTTTTGTTGAATGGCTTAAGAACACCACCCATTTTCCGCTACATATTGCCTCTCACGGAGAGTTTCCATTACCGGGTCATGGTTATATAGCACCCGATAACTTCCATATGGGCGTTGAAAATGGGCCCAAAATTGTGCTGAGTAACCATGGGTTGGAAAATGGGCTACGGCCATCCGTCGCTTTCCTATTTCGTACATCAGCGGAAGCATTTGGGGCAAAAGCGGTTGGCGTTTTGCTTACGGGAATGGGCCGCGATGGGGTAGATGAGCTGAAGCTTATGAAAGATTGTGGTGCCATTACTTTTGCGCAGGATAAGGAGAGCTCGGTTGTGCATGGAATGCCTGGCGAGGCTATAAAGCTAAATGCAGCAACCTATATCCTTTCACCCGAAAATATATCAAAGACTATAAGTGCACTGTTTTCAAAATAAGTTGGGAAATTATGGACAACAAAAAGAGCTTGAAAAGTGATTTTAATTACATTTTGATAGTTGAGGATAGTCCTTCACAAGCAGCGCTATTACAGTATATTCTTGAGAAAGGTGATTATAGATCAATAATTGCTCAAGATGGTGAGGAAGCTCTTGCTCTTATCAGAGAGAATAAACCATTGTTGGTTGTCAGCGATATTGTAATGCCTAAGATGGATGGTTACGACCTCTGCAAGGAGATAAAATCGAAAGATGCAACCAAGGACATACCCGTTATTTTGATTACCTCACTTTCGGATGCGAAGGAGGTAATTCACGGACTTTCATCTGGTGCTAACAGCTTTATTACTAAGCCATTCCGCGAGTTATCTTTTCTGACTAATGTAAATAAAATCCTTTCCGAAGAAAATGGTCAGGTTCAAAATACATCTCCTTTTAGTGTAGAAATTCTATTTGAAGGAAAAAAACGATTTATCAATTCGGATCAGCAAAGCGTAATCAATTTGTTGTTGAATATTTACGACGGAGCTGTTCAGCAAAATGCAGAACTTGTAAAAACCCGCGATGAGTTAAGATTGTTGAACGAAAGGTTGGAATCGTTGGTGGAGGAACGAACACAAGATTTGTTGGCCGAAACTAAAATTAGCCAGCAAATTGCAGAGCAGCTGAAAGAGAGCGAATTAATATTTAACCAATTTATGGAGTATAGCCCCGTTTATGTCTTTTTTAAAGATGCTCAGACACGCTCGCTTAGGCTAAGCAAGAACTATGAGCAAATGCTTGGTCGACCTATTAATGACCTGCTTGGCAAAACCATGGATGATCTTTTTCCATCAGAATTTGCTAAAAAAGTTGTTGCTGACGATCTGAAAATTCTTCGCGATGGAAAGCCAGCTATGCTTGAGGAAAAGTTAAATGGGAAATACTATAATACAATTAAGTTCCCCATTTATGTTGAGAATATACCTACCTACATAGCTGGTTTTACAATCGATATCACCGACCATAAATTGGCAGAGGAAGAGATTAAGCGCAAAAACGAGCAGCTGCAGATTGTAAATGCAGAGAAGGATAAATTCTACTCTATTATTGCACACGATCTGAAGAGCCCCTTTAATTCGATACTAGGCTATTTAGATATGCTAACGAAAAATTTTCGAACTTACGATATCGAAAAGAAGGAAGGAATGCTTGGTATAATTAACACATCAGCACAAAATACCTTTTCCTTACTGGAGGACCTACTCATTTGGGCACAATCGCAATCGGGTAAAATTTCTTTTGAGCCCAAGGAGTTGGAATTTTCAGATATAGGCTTGGAGGTAGTTGAAAATTTAAAACAGACCGCTGATAAAAAAAGCATCACCATAAATAGCTCTTATGGTAAGGGGACTGTTGCATTTGCCGATGCGGATATGCTGAAAATTGTTCTGCGAAACCTGATTTCTAACGCCATAAAATTCACCCATAAAGGAGGTCGAATTGATATTGGTGCCACGCAAAGGGATTCAAGCCTTACCATTTCTGTTACCGATAGTGGAGTTGGGATTGCACCGGAAATCTTAGCTAACTTATTTAACTTTTCACAAACAAATACCACAATAGGAACTGATAATGAGGGAGGAACTGGTTTGGGATTATCCTTGTGTAAGGAGTTTGTTGAAAAGCATGGTGGTAGAATTTGGGCCGAAAGTGAGGTGAATAGGGGCAGCTCTTTTTACTTCACACTTCCGCTGAGAGATCGAATGGATTAAATTTGTATAATAACGCACTATTTTTCAGCAAACGGTATTAATTACAAACCAAGTAGAATGAATAGAAAAACTACAGAGATAGAGCGAACACCCAGTGTTACTTAAAATTTTTCTGGAAACATTGACTGACAACTCTACGATATCCCCGTTACCGAGGTAAATCGTTGCACAATATCTTTCAATTATTTTACTAATAATGAAAGGACGCTATGAAAGACACAGTAGATTCGGAAGAGGCTGTTTTCCAAATCCTAATAGCAGAGGATAGCCCAACTCAGGCAGAGCAGTTGAGATACGCCCTTGAGAAGAATAGCTTTGAGGTAATTGTGGCCAAAAACGGAAAAATGGCTCTTGACCTTGCTCTGGAGAAGTTGCCAGCAATAGTTATCAGCGATATTGTTATGCCTGAAATGGATGGGTACGAATTGTGCAAAGCCATTAAATCAAATGAGACCACGTCAGATATTCCAGTAATTCTGCTAACCTCCCTCTCTAATTCCGAGGATGTGCTGGAAGGGCTTGCCTGTGGTGCCGATAATTTTCTTACCAAACCCTATTCCGAAAAATATTTACTGTCTATCATTGACCAAATCATTGCCAATAAAGAGTTCCGTCATGGTGATATCGTAAGGGTTGGCGTTGAAATATCATTTGGGGGTAAGAAACGGTTTATAACGGCCAATCAGCAGCAGATGCTTTCACTGCTCATCTCCTCCTATGATGCAGCAGTTCAAAAAAATTCTGAATTAGTTCAGGCACAGGAGGAGCTGAGAACAATAAACGAGCGTCTTGAAGAATTGGTTGAGGTACGAACGGCTGATCTATCCGCTGAAATCGAGGTTCGTAAAAGAACAGAGGCAGATTTAATTGTTGCCAAAGAAAAGGCGGAGGAGAGTGATCGGTTGAAGACCGCATTTTTGCACAACATCTCCCATGAGGTGCGCACGCCCATGAATGCGATTATTGGCTTTTCCGGATTTCTTAGCGATCCTGCCCTTGCGAGTGAAAAGCAAGTACAATTCATCGACATAATCACTCAAAGTTGTTACCAACTTCTTGGCATTATCACCGACATAATAAGCATTGCAACCATTGAGGCAGGGCAGGAGAGCACCGCAGAGGAGAAGGTTGACCTAAACATGGTGATGAATCAGACTTACGAACATTTCCAGCCCAAGTGCCAATCCAAAGGTCTTACATTGGTGTCGGAAAATATACTACTCCACGATGAAGTTTTGATCATGTCGGACGAAGCAAAGCTCTTACAAATATTGACAAAGCTGCTCGATAACGCCATTAAGTTCACAAAGGAGGGATATGTTAATTTTGGGTATAGCGTAAAGGAAAGAGAAATAGAAATTGAGTTTTATGTGGAGGATACCGGTATTGGCATTTCCCCCGAAATGCAGCAGGAAATATTTAAACATTTCAGCCAAGTGGAAAGCACTGGTGCTCGCGAATTTGGAGGCTCTGGATTGGGGTTGTCTATATCAAAAGCATATGTTGAGCTTCTTGGTGGTAGAGTTTGGCTAAAATCAGAATTAGGAAAAGGTTCAACGTTTTACTTTACAATCCCCCATAAAAAAACAATAGCGAAAATTGCAGCCGATAACCAACCCATAGGTGGAGCGAAAGCTGACGCAAACATAACCAAAACCCTCCTAATTGCGGAGGATGAAGAATCGAACTACATGCTTTTGGAGGAGATTCTTTCGAACTTGAACCTTAATCTGGTGTGGGCAAAAAATGGTGTGGAGGCTATTTCTATTTGTAAAGAACAGGAAATTGATCTCATCCTGATGGATATTAAAATGCCCGTTATGGATGGCTTTGAAGCCACAATGAAGATAAAAGATTTTAATCCCAACATGCCCATTATTGCTCAAACAGCATACTCCACCGACTTTGATAGGAATAAAGCATTTGGTTGTGGCTGTACCGACTACATCTCCAAACCTTTTAAGATGGATTTCATTATATCAAAGATTAAAGAAAATTTGAGGTGAGTGGGAACGGAGCAAGAAGTGATCATGAATGTAATTGCATACTGATGGTTACATGGTTCTATCCCCCAAAGTGACAACCGTGAGATTAATTTAAACTGAAGGATGCAAGATATTAAAAACATAAGAATTTAGTGGTCAAATACTTGAATTAAAAGTTGTTGCAAATATTTTAGAACGATAGCACTCCAATAGAACTATTAGCAGATGCTACAAACGATAGTTTTGAAGCCATGATTTGGGCAGAGCGTGAGGAGAAAAGAGAAACTCCTTTGAACTTGTCCCATTCTTGAATTTTTCAAATTCACTTTTTTCTCATCTTCAAATTTCCCCATTGTCTTAGTCAACCCCCTCTTTTCTTATTTTAATGTTTCCAATTCAACAAATCATTTCCTATCTTGGGTAACGAAAACAACCCAATAAACCGCTTGCAAACCTACATCTATGCTTAACATTGCGCTCTTTGGCCCTCCGGGGGCAGGAAAGGGAACCCAGTCCGAGTTTCTCATTAAGAAGTATAACCTCTTCTACATTTCCACGGGCGATCTACTTCGCCGTGAGTTAGCCAACAATACCAAGCTGGGACAGGAAGCGCAGAGCATTATTGCCGCCGGTGGTTTGGTCCCTGACGAAATTATTGTGCAGATTATTGAGAACACCATTACCGACAACCCCGATGCCAACGGCTTCCTCTTCGATGGTTTCCCTCGCACCTATATTCAGGCCTACATCCTCGAAGGGCTGATGATTAAGCTCAATACCTCGTTGAGTACGCTCATTAGCCTGCAGGTTGACGAGGAGGTATCGGTGGAGCGCTTACTCAACAGGGGTAAAACCTCCGGCCGCAGCGACGACAACGAAAAGGTAATCCGTACCCGTCTCCGTGAGTACAATGAGAAGACATTGCCCGTGCTGCAGTTCTATAAGGATAAGGGAATTTACCGTGAGGTAGATGGGAGTGAAGATATTGATTCTGTCACCTTCCATATCGATGACATCGTGCAGGAGGAACTTTCCAAGCGACTCTTCAATGTGGTGCTGTTTGGATCACCTGGCTCGGGTCGCAGCTCACAGGGAAAGGCTATTGCCAAGGAGTTTGGACTGGAGTACGTTGCCACCGGTGAAATGCTGCAGCAGGAGATGGAGGTTAACCGGGAGATGGCACAAATGTATCTGGAGCAGTTCGAAAATGGTGAGTTTATCCCCGACGAGGTGGTGGTGCAGCTCATCGAAAAAAAGTTGGCCAACACCCGCAATGTGAAAGGTTTCCTTTTCAAGGGTTTTCCGCGCAATTTGGTGCAGTCCTACATTCTCGACGGGCTGTTAAAAAAGCATGGTTCATTCATATCGCAGTACGTAGTTGTTGAAGTGCCCACGCTTGAGCTATTTCGTCGCCTCGACGAACGCGGGAAAACAGCTGTGGCGCTGCCTTACGACAAAACTACCACTAAAATTCTTAAGCGACTTCAGGAATACGAAACCAAGACTTTTCCCGTTATTGAAAAATACGATCAGCACGTGAGCGTTAAGCGAGTGAGCGGTGTTGGCACGTTCGAGGAGGTGTTCCATCGGATAGCCGCAGAGGTTGAGAATGGTGTTAAGCGAATGCGCTAAAAACAGCTATTGATGCACTTTTCATTTATATTGCCCAGGCGAAGGCTGCTGCTGTGGCTTCTGCTAAGTTTTACAACTTTGCTTATACTGATGCTAGCATTGGCTAGTAGTATTGTGGTTAAGGGTAGTAACAGCTTACTTTATTCTAATGTCGATAAGCTGCCGAGCAACCGAGTGGGGTTGCTGCTTGGCACCTCGCCAAGGCTCAGCAACGGTGATCCTAACTATTTCTTCATTTACCGTATCGATGCAGCCGCTATGCTCTACTTCAGAGGAAAAATCCGGTATATTCTTGTCAGCGGCGATAATCGTCACCTTAGTTACAACGAGCCTCAGGAGATGAGAAGGGCGCTTCTCAGCCGTGGTGTTCCCGATTCGGTTATTGTGCTCGACTATGCCGGTATCCGAACTTTCGATTCGGTGGTTCGGAGCAAGGAAGTCTTTGGTATCGATAGCATTACAATCATTTCCCAGCGGTTCCATAATCAGCGTGCCCTGTATATTGCCCGCAACAAAGGAATTGCTGCCATTGCCTTCAATGCCAAAGATGTGGATGCCTATGATGGATTTAGGACCAGAGTGCGGGAGTACTTCGCACGCGTAAAGGTTATAATCGACATATGGTTCAATGCTCAGCCGCGCCACCTCGGACCAAAAGTGGTGATTGGGAGATAGGTTACTCATTTTTTTTACTGACTAGGTTTCACCAAATTGCTTCCCTCTGTTCTTGTTTGGCTTCTTCATGTTGTCCTACACCCATAATCCATAGCCATTTTTTCATCTCATCAGCTATTTCGACCAAAACTGCACCAATCCCCCGATTGCTCAACAATCCAATTGTTCTTTTCCCGAATAATTACCATTGCTTAGTCAAAAAGAACCGTCGTTTAATCCTCTCTTTAGGCCCGCAGGTAAAACTTACAAAACGGTGAGGTGCAGCTACCGTATGATTGTGTAGTAGCAATCGATTTCGCTACGAAGCATCATAAATTGGTAGTCATAGTGGTCATTTTTTTATCACTGGCTTGGTTTGCTTCTTAGTTTTTTAATTTTGGATGGAATACAAATGATTGCAATGAAGATGTTGGATTTACAATTTGCATTCACCCGAGAGAAAGTTGGCACTTTAAGGATTATGACGAAGCTTAATAAGGTAAGACATGTGGCGTAAGGTTATTGTATCCATAATGATGTTGGCAACCTTGAGTGGGGTGGCCTCTGCACAGAAGGGAACTATTTCGGCGGAGAAGGCAAAGGAACTTCAATTAATGGTTTCTCAGGCCAATGAAAGGCAGGGGAGTGGAGACTATAACCAGGCAGTGATGCTTTACAATCAGGCTGCCCAAGGATACCTGATGTATGGTATGACAAAGCAGGCAACCGATCTGCTACAAAGTGCATTGAAATATAGCCGTATCTTGGGGAATACCAACGGAATTCTTATTCTCGAAAATCAGCTGGGCATGCTCGCCTATGAGCAAGGTGAATTTTCTGAAGCTTCCGCATATTTTAATGATGGTATTGACCTTGCCCGGAAAGCTGGGCGGAAATCCGATTTAGCAACCATGCTGGTTAGCATATCCAACGTACTGTTTGAGCAGGGAAAGTATGCCGATGCAAAACAAAATGCAGATGAGGCTACCAGTATTGCAACTCAGCTCACCAGCTTGCCACTTCTGCAGTCATGCTACTCCCTTTCGAGTAGAATTGCCGAAAAGATGGGGGATAGGAAGAAAACTGCCGATTACTTTGAACTGTATACTGCCGTAACCAAAAAAATTCAACAGCAGCAAATGGCAGCAAATGAATTGAATGCCAATCAAAGGGTGGAGCAGGCGCATCAAAAGGTTCAGGAGGTTGTTGCCGCTAAACAATTAACGGAAAAGGAGTTGGCAGAGAACCAGAAGAGTCTGGAAAAGGCCCAACAAGTATCCCGTGAAATGCAGCTACAAATTGAGTTGCTCAACAAGGATCGCATGCTCAAGGAGGCCATAATTGCAAAGCAGAACCTTATGAGGTGGGTCTACATACTTATAATTATTGTATCACTACTATTTGCTTCACTCATATATTATGGTTATCGTTCTAAAAGGCGTGCAAATATATTGCTAAGGCTTCGCAATGATGAGATTGTTCGTCAGAATATAGAGATACAGACGCAAGCGGAGGAGCTTAAGGTTATTAACGATCAAAAAACGAAGCTCTTTTCAATCATTGCCCATGACCTTCGCAGCCCGCTAAGTTCGCTTGTAACTCTGCTAAACGTTGCCAATTCAGGATACATCTCCGATGATGACTTTAAGGTTGCCATTCAGGCATTAAGTGAAAATGTGAGCCATACATCCTCATTACTCGAAAACTTGCTGAATTGGGCACGATGCCAAATGCAACGAGTTAAGGTAACTAAAGTGCAAGTAAACCTGCAGGAATTAGTTGAAGATAAAGTTAACTTACTCAAGGAACAGGCTCGGACAAAGGGCATAATTATGAAGAATAACGTTGCCGCAAACTGTTATGTATTTGCTGATTATGATATGGTTGCACTTGTAATACGTAACCTGATGTCAAATGCAGTGAAGTTTTGCATAGCAGGTGACAGCATTAGCATTTCAGCTACAATGGCTGCAAACGAAGCTGTGGTTGAGGTTAAGGATACCGGAGTGGGAATGTCATCCGATAGTTTGAGTCGGCTATTTGGAAGCGAGATATTCACCACTCCGGGAACTTCCAACGAGGCTGGCACTGGATTAGGTCTTATCCTTTGTAAGGAATTCGTGGAACTCAATAGTGGTAAAGTATGGGCAACCAGCGTATTGCACGAAGGTACCAGCTTCTTCTTTACTCTGGAGGCAGCATGTATTCACTCTGAGGTTGTGGGCTCATTATCAGTTAGTTCAAATCAGCAGCAGAATTAATAATTCTATACTGAAATTAATCTAACTCCCGTTGGCTCTGCTGATGGGAGTTTTGTATTTACTACTGCAGCATTCCTTTCAAATTTGGATTCCTTCTTGCAGTATTTCATACATATTTTATGAGCCGCAAAACATTCTTATATCTGAGTTGTTATTTATCGAATGAACATTCAATCTAAGCATGGATAAGCGACAAGCAATACTTCAGGTGATGCTCCGGCTAATTACCGAGCAGGGGATACACGCCACCCCCATGGCTCAGGTGGCCAAGGAGGCTGGCGTCGCCGCTGGGACAATCTACCACTACTTTTCCAGTAAGGAGCAGCTCGTCAACGAGCTCTACCTTGAAGTGAAGCGTGAGTTTGGCCAAGTACTGAACCTGCATCTATTGGTGGATTTGCCATTTAAAGAGCAATTTTGGAAGATTTGGCAGGCGTTATATCAATACTATATTGAGAATCCGCTGGCCTTTGGTTTTTCGGCTCAGCTGGCTCATTCACCACTCATTGCCTCTGAAATCAAGGAGACTGGTAAGACCCACTATCAACCTATTTACGATTTTTTTACCGCCGGTATGCAGCAGGGGTTGCTCAAACCAATGGACGTTACTTTAATGGCCGAGTTGATTTATGGCAACGTTGCGGTAACGGTTCAGCTGCAACAGAGTGGGGAAAGTTCCATATCTCCAGAATTGCTGGAACAGGCCATTCAATTCTCATGGGATGGGGTTGCCATTCAGTGATGAACTTGCTATGCAAATGAATATTCAATGGAAAAAGTAACTAGAATGAAAAAAACAATTTTGATTACAGGAGCCTCATCCGGAATAGGAAGAGGTACTGCCCTCTATTTTGCAGCCAAGGGTTGGAATGTTGCTGCTACCATGCGTACTCCAGAAAATGAAGTTGATTTGGGATTGGTTGAGGGCATAAAGTTGTTTCGACTCGATGTGACCAAGCCGGAGACCATCCGTCAGGCTATAGACGAGACAATCAATACCTTTGGCGCACTCGATGTGGTGGTGAATAATGCTGGTTATGGTGGTGTGGGTGTTTTTGAAGCCGCTTCACCAGAACAAATTCAGCGCCAGTTCGATACCAATGTTTTTGGGGTGATGAACGTTATTAGGGAGGTGCTTCCATACTTTCGAGAGCATCGAAGAGGAACTATTGTAAACGTAACTTCTGTTGGTGGGCTCATCACATTTCCAATTTATAGCGTTTACCATGCCACCAAGTGGGCTGTGGAGGGTTTTGCAGAGGCGCTGCAGTATGAGCTTAGGCCATTCAACATCCGAATTAAAAACATAGAGCCGGGTGCCATTAAGACTGACTTTTATGATCGTTCCCAAGATTTGTTTAAGAAGGATGGGCTCACCGAATACGATAGCTATGCGCAGGTAACGCTCGCTAACGCACAAAAGGTGGGACAAGATGCTCCCGGTCCGCACGTAGTTGCCAAAAAGATATATCAGGCCGCTACCAGTAGCAACTACCGCCTACGGTACGCTGCTGGACCACAGGCCCCAGCACTGCTTGTTCTCAGGTGGCTACTACCACTTTGCTGGTTTAGGGGGATTGTGAGAATGGTGGTTGAAAAAGGTTATCGCTCCAAGTAACCACATTAATGGACAAGAGATTATGGATGAGCAGAAACTTGAGATGGCATTTCGACTAAAGCGGGAATTTTTTGATGCCGGTAATACCCGCGAATACTCCTTCAGAATAAAACAGCTAAAGACCTTAAAGCGTGCCATTCAGGCACATGAACAGGAGGTTTTAGATGCCCTATATGCCGATATGCACAAGCCAACCATGGAGGCATACTCTAGCGAGGTGGGTATTCTGTACGAGGAGTTGAACTTTACAATTAAACACCTGCATAGTTGGATGAAGCCGGTGCGCGTATCAACACCGCTAGTGCTCCATCCCAGCAACTCGCGCATATATTCCGAACCACTGGGCGTAGTGCTAATAATTGGCCCTTGGAATTACCCTTTTCAGTTGCTGCTTGCGCCATTGATTGGAGCCATTGCTGCCGGTAACTGCGCAATAATAAAACCTTCTGACAATACGCGACATACATCTGCAATTGTTGAAAAAATTATTAGTTCGGCGTTTGCTGAAAATTACATTTCGGTGGTGCAGGGACCTGGCGCAATGGTAGGCCCAAAGCTTATAGAGCAGTTTGCTTTTAACCATATATTTTTCACCGGGAGTCCTTCGGTTGGCAAGCAAATTATGGCTATGGCTGCTAAGCACCTTACTCCTGTAACGCTCGAGTTGGGAGGGAAAAGCCCTGCTATTGTTCACGCTGATGCAAATCTCAAAGTTTCTGCAAAGCGGTTGGTTTGGGCCAAGTTCTTCAATGCTGGACAGACCTGCGTTTCGCCCGATTATCTTTTGGTACACAGTAGCGTGAAGGATGAGTTGGTGGCCCTGCTTTCCAAAACCATTACGGAGCTTCTTGGCAGCGACCCCCTGGTGAGCGAAGACTTTACCCACATTGTGAACGACCGTCGATTCAATACACTTATTGGCTACATTCAGGATGGAACGATTTTGCATGGTGGACGTTATGATGCGAACAATAGGGTTATTGAGCCAACTTTGCTCGATAAGGTATCGCTGGAAAGTAGCGTTATGAAGGAGGAGATATTTGGCCCAATTCTTCCAATAATCACCTATGAATCGATGGAGGAGGTGGTGCCAATTATTCGACGAAATCGCTACCCGCTGGCCTTCTATCTTTTTACTAAAAGCCGAAAGGTTGAGCAATACTTTTTAGATCGGGTTGAATTTGGAGGTGGAGCCATTAACAATGCATTGGTGCACCTAGTCAATTCACGTTTGCCCTTTGGCGGTGTTGGAAATAGCGGAATGGGCAGCTACCATGGAAGACAAAGTTTTGAGGTGATGTCGCACCAAAAAAGCGTTTTAAGAACCTCCACCACGGTTGATCCATCGCTTCGCTATGCACCTTACACTGTGGGGAAACTTAAGTGGATGAAGCGTTTTTTTCGCTGAAATGGTAAGATTTGTAGTGGTTTCCCCTTTATTCTAATGGATGAACCGCATTGTTGTTAATAAAAATCGATGGTGACATTGTCGTAAAGAATTTTCCTTTTTTCGACATCCCACAGGTATATGGTATATTCATTATGTTCTGATGGTGACGGATAAAGCGTAGGTAGCACGAGCTCCACATTATGCCATTTACCTGCATTCTCTGGTGTTAGATCTATTTCGTATTGCTGTTCGCTTATTCGTTCTTTTTTGGAGTGTAGCGAAGCAATTAACAGAAGTTTGCCCTCCTTTTCATTGGAGAAAATGCGTGCTTTGAATACTGGTTGGGCTTTATTAATCCTTTTTAGAGTAGAATCGTTTAGAGTTAAGGCCAACCCCCATTCGTTGTCCTTGTCAACAAAACCAACCCTGTTTTCAGGGTTTAAGGAGTCGACTTTTGAGCGGGTATTTTGCCAGAGCACGCTATAGTACCTTTCGAAATTGATACTTTCAGAAAGTCTGGGCTTACGGTTGTTAAACCCAAGCAGCTCATCGATGGAATGAGGAGAATGATCGCTGCTTCGTCGTAGGATAGTGATGTTTTCGTTTCCACCAACTCGCTCAACCATCGAGAGAATTTCAGGGTAGTTGCTCACCACGTCATTTATGAACAGACAATTTTGGATAGAAATGTAGTTATACGGCCATGTTAATGCTTTTTGAATCCAATCGTGGCTGAGGTATAGCATGGAGTAGCCTTGTCGATGCATTCTGGCCAAAGGAATGTTGGTGGAGTATGAACCAAGTGCTAGGATTTTCTGGTTTTTGCCAATTTTCAACGAGTCTAGCAGTTTATCTGAGTTGGCGTAGTTTTCAACGGTTAGCTCAATGGTATCTCTTCCTGGCTCTCGCCTCTCTTTTAGCCTTTTGTGTGCTTCACGTTGGGCGAGAACGGTAAATGAAAGCAGCAAGATTATCCCAACAACAATTCCTCTTTTGGTTTTTATGGAATAGACACTAATCAGTAATAAGAATAGAAGCGCTACTGGTAGAAAGAGGGAGTCGAGCCAGTAGTAATCGTGATCTCTATACTGCTTGGTCATTAGAAATGCGTAAAGAATTGCTCCAAAACCTGCAATGGCCGTTTGGATGGCAAGTGCCTTTTGGCTTGGTGTTAGCGCTATCTTTTTTATGATCAGGGCAACCGTAAAGGCTATGGCTGCTGCATAAAGTGCAATGTAGTGGATGTGGGTGTAGTAGTGGAATTTCCAATGATAGTAGGCGGCCCAAAAGGTGTCTTTAAAATTTTGAAGTGAATCGGGAGGAGCTGGGCTTCCAAGAAAAATGGAACCGTTGGCGTGACGAAGGTGCTGATTGTATAAGAAGTAGCCAACAATAGCCATAAATGATGCTCCATAAGTTATGATTTTATTCCATGAAAATTTTTTCTCCTTCGTAGCCAGAAGTAGTTGATGGCAAAGAGTTGCAATAAGAAAAATGGCAAAAGGAGTGCGGGCTAACGCGGCTAGGGTGAGAAACAGAATTGCTAGCCAAAATTCCTTCATCTTTTTGCTTTGCAGGTGACAAAAGAAGAAGTAGTAGCCAATGATTGCGTTCGCCAGTGACGGTATGGTTGGAATAAAAGTTGCTTGGTAGTAAATGAAAACGGGAGAGAGACTTACAAAAAGTACTGTGGCATATGGAGCAATGCTGTTGCTGGATATCTTTCTCGCTAATAGGAATAGAAACAGCAGACCGATCAAGCTATAAACAAGGTCGTAAATTCGCATCCAAAATGGATATTCTGTTCCAGTTAGTCCCATCAGCAGTGCTGGGATGTATTGATGAATGGGGAAGTCGATACTTGTTAACCGGTTTGGATAGGGGGTTCCGTAATTGTCGGGGAACTGCTTGTTTAGTATGTAGGTTTGAGGATGAAAAAAGTCGTATCCATTCTCGGTAAATCCTAGTGCCACGGAGTAGTAGTCGGCTTGCGTCCAAGCGTGAATAAACGATGGGAAACGATTCATTTCCTTTTGGTGATAATGCACCAACAGGGCAAGAATTGTCAGAACTAAAAGGAGGGGAAAAAATATCTTTCTGAGGAGTTTATGCATCGTAACGGTTAACAAGTTGATTCAAAGTAAAGAAATTTCAGGCCACCATCTTTATTTTGTGTCGTATTTTTAGGATAAAATAATCGAGGTAATACTTCCGCAAACGATTTCGTTTTTGTAGTTTTGTTTAAATTCAACCACCATGATTAAGCTATCTCAAAAGCAGCTGCTCACCATTGCTTCAGATCTTGAAATGGGTATGCGCTGTTACATCAACAAGAATACGGGCGATATAATTACCGTGCCGGTGTTGGAGGATATGTTTTTTGATGAGGATCAAGAGATGGAGGATCTCCTCAGACCTGTAAGAGAATCCCCTGAGAAATACTTGGAAGTTGAGAGAATGCCATCTGCAAAGATGCGGGAGGTTATGAATAAATTTGCGACCGAAGAGGATGATGCAGTAGTTAAGCAGCAGCTAATCGATGCTCTTCAAGGACAGAGGCCATTTAGAGCTTTTAAACGAGTGGTTAGCAGTTCAGTTGATTTTCGTCAAAGGTGGTTTGTGTATAAGGCCAATTGCTACCGAACTTGGGTTGAAAAGCAGCTTCTTAATATTATTTAGAAAAAGTATCAAATCCGTCATAATAAAGGGAGAGGCTGTTCATCTTATTGAGCAGCCTCTCCTCATATAGCTATCGGCTATACTCATCAATAACATTGCTAATACTGCGTTGGCATACCTTACAAAATTTCTCGTGGCGAGTATACATTATGCAGTCCACTTGGGGTCGGTAAAGCCCTTTAGCCGAATAGCCTGCGCCTTCGAATGCTCCAACGGCATCCTTGTACTTCTCCTTGCTGAATAGCTCTGTTTCCATCGCTTTTTGGTTAAGGAATAGATTTTCCATAACGCTTTCGTCCACGTGAGCGGCACGCAGGCTATCACGCGTTTTTTGAACCTGATATTCATACTTGTCAAAAGCCTCCTTGTTCCAAGGGGTAGGGATGGGCGTGCCCTCTGTTACAAGGTCTTTCCATTTGAGATTATTCTTATCCAAAAGGGCGGTAATATTTGGTTCCCATGGTTCCACCGTAATGTTGGGCGCTTCGTAGGCAACTGCGGAGGAGTAGTACTCATCGGCGAGGCCGGCTAGGTGGTGTCCAAGTTCGTGAATCATTATGTAGTTCGAAAAGCGATTATCGGCGGCTACAGTGGTGTAAAGATTGTAAATACCACCACCTCCATAGGTTCTTTCGTTAACCAGAATAACCGTGAAATCGTAAGGAACTGCAGAGGCAACATTTCGAATGGTTTTGTTGTCGTAGCTTAGGAGGTATCGCTCGGAGTCGAAGCTGCTATAGTGTGTCGAAAGTGGGCTTCGCCTAAAAATTCCATGGTGCGGTTTGGTTACACCCGACTCTTCTGCGGGTGTTTCCACTGCACGAATATTAATGTCCTTAATTCTGCTCTTGTATGGTTCAACACCTAAAAGTGCTGCTGAAAGACGCTTTGCGTCGCTTCTGAATTTTCCCATTTCAGCTTCAGTGTAGCCATCACCCAGAATTACAATATCGAGTTTGGTGCTTGCTGGCCCATTACTGGCAATGATATCCACCTTTTCGGTATGTTTTATTTCAGCTGGATTTACCTGTCGCGAAGCCGGATCGATGGTGGTAATCCATACGGTTTCAAATTTATTCTTGCTATCCCGTTTTTTGAGTTTTATTATTACTGACTTTAATGGCCATGGGAATCGGAGCGATTCTGAGAATGTTCCCCACAGCGAGTCGGCCTCGGGTGTACTTTGCCACTCGCCAAATATGCTGGCAAATCCACGGGAGTATAGCAATATATTTGAGGCCTTATCAACCACCTCAAAGAAGTAGGAGCCCAGCTCAAATTTGTCGATGAGCTGTGTTTGGCTTCCAGACCATAAACCATCGTTCACAACCTGATCAATGGCAAAATGCTCCCGCTTTGCGTTGCCCGTATGGTAGTAATCGAGCCGCATGGTTTTATCGGTGAAGTAGGTTTTGAAATCTACATTACCGCGATTTATTGTTGCAATGGTGTCGATATTCTTCGGTTGATTTTTTGCCGTTTGACTCTTAGGAGTGCAGCCGGCAAAACCAATCACAATGGTAGTTAGTATTACAATTTTTCGCATAGGTAGTGGGTTTTGTTCTGGACCAAGTTATAAATGATTTGACAGATAAAATACTTGGCTTAGGTTTTTGTTTTTTAGTTTTGAGACAATTTTATCTTAACCTGCCTTGAATTGAAACGCCTGGCAACTTTAATTTTTTCTCTGATATATACTGCGGCTAGCCTTATTTGATGGTCGAGCCTCCTTTTCGCGCCATCCGCTGGGCAATTACGCTGGCAGCGATAAGTTGGAGTGCATGGTAAATCATCAGCGGGAGCAGAATAATCCCTGCTGCAGCACTGTTTGGAAAGAGAACCTTGCTCATTACAGATCCGTGCACTAGCGATTTTTTCGAACCGCAAAATACGGCTGTAATATTGTCTTCCCTACTAAAGTGAAGTATCTTTCCAATTAGGGTAATTAAACCAAACATAAGAAAGAATATACTCACCATACCAAGGCCAAGAAGCAGAATATCGCTGATGGTGTGGTTTGCAAACATGTGTTCAGCGAATGATTGACAGAAGGCGGTATACACAATCAGCAAAATGGTAGTTTGGTCGAAGTAGCGTAGCTGCTTTCGATGCTTTTCGGCCAAGGCACCAAGTTTGGAATGCAGCAGTAAACCTAGAACCACAGGAAATAGTACCTGAAGCATTAATTTCAGGATGATTACCGTTAGGTCGATATGACCGCTACCTGAAGCAATGAAAATGCCCATCCAAATTGGGGTAATAAAAACACCAATTAATGCAGATATGCTGGCGTTGAAGATGGCTCCGGGTATATTGCCTCCGGCAATTGAAACCATTACTACGGAGGATGATACGGTAGATGGTAGCGCAGCTACAAAGAAAACGCCTAGCCAAATAAGGTTTGTGCTTTCAACGTGAAGCATGTGTATAATGCCAAGAATTAAAAGGGGGAATAGAACAAAGGTAGCCAGCTGCACAGTGAGGTGCAGGTGCCAGTTGCTCAATCCTTCACGTAATCGTTGAGGACTGAGCCGTAATCCGTAGAAGAAAAATATGAGCGAAATGCCGTAGTTTGCTAGCTCTTTTAGAGAGAATAGTCCCTTTTGAACACCGGGTGATGGTAAAAGATAGGCCAGTAGAATCATGCCCATCAAGGCTAGAATAAACCAGTCGAGTCCAACCTTTGTTAGCAATAACCATAAGCTTTTGCTGGCCTTTTGTTGCTTCATCTATTTTGTTAAGTTTAGGAAGGCAAAAGTAGAAAAATTGCTTGACTGACTTAACCACTTAACCTTTTTGCTGCTGATCATTCTTCAACGTCACAACCATTCTGGTATTTCCATTCCTGCTCTCAGCAGAAATAGTTCCCTTATGCAGCTTTGCAATTTGGCGTGCAAGGCTCAACCCAACCCCACTGCCTTGTGGCTTGGTGGTGAAAAAGGGGGTAAACATTTGCTCCAAAATGTCAGGTGGAATACCATCGCCGTTATCGCTAACTATGAGCTGTACCTCTTCATCCAGTGCCATGCATTCAATGGTGATTTTCTTTTTTTGTCCTTGGCATGGTGCTTCAATTGCATTCCGCAGCATCATTATTAGCAACTATTCAATTTGATGATGATCTATTAATTTTCTAATTTGCCTTTATTTGTTCACTATTTATTTTATACATTTTCCTATTAAACGACCCTAAGTTGGCGAAGTCAAAATAAAATCTTGAATCAATCAGTTACTAACACAAAACCGAACTCAATGAAAAAACTTATTGCTGTTGCAGCTGCTTTTTGCCTGTTCGTAAGTGCTTACGGCCAGGAACAGGGCAGGTTGCTGCGCTTTCCTTCTGTGGGAGGCAACGAGATAGCTTTTACCTATGCTGGTGACCTTTACACCGTGCCAATTTCGGGTGGCATTGCTCGGCGAATTACTTCTGATGTTGGCTTTGAAATGTTTAGCCGCTTTTCACCCGATGGCAAGACCATTGCATTTACTGGCCAATACGATGGAAATACAGAAGTTTTCACCATTCCCGCTGAGGGTGGCTCACCTTTTCGCGTTACCTATACCGCAACCCTAAATCGTGATGATGTTTCCGATAGGATGGGCCCCAATAATATCGTTATGGGTTGGACCCCAGACGGTAACAGCATTGTTTACCGCTCTCGCAACTGCTCCTTTAACGACTTTAAGGGACAGCTATATACTGTTTCCCCAAAAGGTGGCCCATCGGTGCAACTCCCGCTTCCAGAGGGTGGATTTTGCTCCTACTCCCCAGATGGGAAGCAGCTGGCGTATAACCGGGTTTTCCGTGAGTTTAGAACATGGAAGCGGTACCGTGGCGGCATGGCCGACGATATTTGGATTTATGATTTCAATACTAAAACAACGGTAGACGTAACCAATAATCCTGCTCAAGATATCTTCCCGATGTGGATTGGTAGTGAAATTTACTTCCTTTCCGACAGGGATAGAACAATGAACCTCTTTGTTTACAATACGGCAACCAAGGAGACGCAGAAGCTGACCAATTTTACCGATTTTGATGTTAAATTCCCCTCCTTCTCCAAGGATTACATTGTATTCGAGAATGGTGGCTACATTTATAAGTTTGATGTTAAAAATCATCAACTTGAAAAGGTAAATATCTTAATTGGTAATGACGAAGTTAGCTCACGAACCGAATTGGTGGATGCCTCTAAGCGCATATTCTCCATGGATCTCTCCCCCAACGGAGAGCGAGTTCTTTTCAGTGCTAGGGGAGATATTTACTCAGTTCCTGCAACGGATGGAATTACTAGAAATCTTACCAATTCATCGGGTGCACACGATCGTCAAGCCAGCTGGTCTCCCGATGGACGTTGGGTTGGTTACCTTTCCGATGCTAGCGGAGAATATGAGATATATGTGCAGTCATCCGATGGTACTGGCAAACCCAAAATGATCACCACCGGTGCTGATACTTACAAGTATGGTATGCAGTGGAGCCCCGATAGCAAAACCATTATCTGGAACGATGCCATGGGCCGACTTCAAATGGTTGACGTAAGTTCCGGAAAAGTCACTTTGATAAGAAAAAGCGAGTTTAGCAAGCTGGGTGATTTTTCCTGGAGTCCGGACAGCAAGTGGATAACCTTTACCGATGGAGCTGCAAACGATATGTCTCGTATCTATCTTTATAACGTTACCACTGCGCAAACATTTTCAGTTACTGACGGTTGGTACTCATCTTCTGGACCTGCCTTTTCAAACGATGGGAAATATCTTCTTTTCACCTCCGATCGCGATTTTGATCCAATTTACAGCAATACCGAATGGAACCATGCCTATGTTGACATGGCTCGCGTTTACCTTGTAATGCTATCAAAAGATACTCCATCCCCATTTGCCCCAGAAAATACGGAGGTAAAGGCTGTGGAACCTAATGCTGATATGCCTACTGCAGAAGTAACGGGAAAGTCAAAATCAGATAAAAAGGTTACAAGTGCAGAACCATCCGCAACTGCTGATGTGAAGATTGATATCGATGGAATAGCCAATCGAATTGTTCAGTTGCCCATTGAACCCTCAAATTATTTTGGGTTGAGTTGCGTTGATGGAAAGGTATACTACTACATGTATTCCCAAAAGACGGATGATCATGGTTTAAAAATGTTTGATCTTAAAAAGAAGAAGGAGATCGATCTTGGTGATTACCGTTATACTCTTTCTGCTAACAACAAGAAGATGTTGGTGGCTTCAACGGGAAATGTTTATTCGGTTATCGATTTACCAAGTGCCCCTATTGCAACTGAAAAGAACGTTGATCTTTCGGGAATGAAGGTTTGGGTAAACTACCATCAGGAGTGGAATCAGATTTTCAATGAGAGCTGGAGGCAAATGCGTGATTTCTTCTACGTACCAAGTATGCATGGACTCGATTGGAAAGCAATCCATGACAAGTATGCCGCTCTTCTTCCATATGTAAATCATCGTGCCGATTTAACCTATATTATTGGTGAAATGATTGGTGAACTGAGCATCGGCCATGCATACGTAAATAGTGGCGATATGCCAAAACCGGAGAGAATCAAAACGGGACTTCTTGGTGCTCGACTTAGCCGTGACGCAAGTGGCTTCTATAGAATTGATAAGATTCTGGAAGGTGCAACTTGGAGTAAGGATCTTCGTTCACCTCTTGCTGAACCGGGCGTTGATGTTGCTGAGGGCGATTTCATTGTCTCTGTTGGCAATGTGCCCACCAATTCAGTTAGCGATATCTATTCGCTCCTTACAGGAATGGCCAACAGACAGGTTGAGCTGATGGTAAATTCCAAGCCTTCTCTTGATGGAGCAAGAAAAGTTATTGTTGTTCCCATCGCTTCTGAGGAGGCGCTCTACTACTTTGACTGGGTTCAGGGCAATGTTCGCAAGGTGGAAAAGGCAACCAATGGACAGGTGGGCTATGTACATATCCCCGACATGGGCGTGGAAGGGCTCAACGAGTTTGCGAAGTACTTTTACCCACAGCTCGATAAAAAGGCACTTATTGTTGACGATAGGGGTAATGGCGGTGGAAATGTTTCGCCTATGATATTAGAGCGTTTGAGCCGTGTTGCATATCGCGCCACCATGAGAAGGAACTCTAATCAGATTTCTCCTGTACCCGATAAAACCTTGGTAGGTCCAAAGGTTTGCTTAATCGATAAGTATTCAGCCTCCGATGGCGACCTATTTCCCTACGGATTTAGGCAGCTGGGGATAGGAAAAATTATTGGCACTCGCAGCTGGGGAGGCATTGTAGGAATTACAGGCTCTTTGCCATTTGTTGATGGTGGTGACCTTCGTATTCCTCAATTTACCTCTATTTCTGCAAAAACTGGCCAGTGGATTATTGAAGGACACGGTGTTGATCCAGATATTACTATCGAGAATGATCCAGCCACTGAATACAGCGGCGACGATCAACAGCTTGATAAGGCCATTGAGGTAATAATGCAGGAAATGAAAGATTACAAGGATTATCTACCCACAACGATTCCTCCAGCAAAGGACTTATCGCATTAGAATATTTTACCTCATTTTCCCTGGCCTGCTACGTTATGTGGCAGGCCTTTTTTTTCAAAAAATTGGTAAAGACTAGTTGGAATCAACATAATTGGATTAGTAATAATTTTTGTTGTTATCCTGATGAACATTAGTTCACTAGTTGCTGTTTTAAAAAAGGTCTTATCTACTTTAGGTTGGAAGTTTTGTAGAAACTCTCAAATCTCGCTTCCTATAAAGTGGTAATGGGTCCAAGATTATTATTGAACTAGGTATTAACTGTTAAATCATTGCTTATATGAAGAAGATAGTATTATTTGCCTCTACAGCAATGCTGGTTGCAGGCTTAACCTTTACTGCCGTGGCTCAGAACGATAAGCCTGTTGCAAAAAAGGAGACAAAAAAGGAGTGTTGCGACAAGAAGGACAAGAAAGCTGGATGTTGCGATAAGGCTAAAACAAATGATAAGAAGGCGTGTTGTGCTAAAAAGAATATGGCTAATACTCCAGATACGCCAACTAGCCCAGTTAAAAAGTAACTGTTACCAATTATTACAAAAAGCGCCGATCTCTTTGGAAATCGGCGCTTCATTTTTTATCACTACTGTCCGGGGAAACAACTTAATTTCTCCTGTATTGCTTAAAATTGTTAAACCTCTACGAGGTATCTAAAGAACAGGGGTTACATTCTCTACAATACTAAATCTCCTACGGAGAATTTTCCGCGTAGCGGATAAAGTATTGTAAAACAGCATACCAATATTTGATGCAAGTTCCCTGTAAGGGATCAACAAATGTTTACCGGACAATAGTGATTTTTTATGAGTTAATTTAGTCGATCAGGCCCAATGAGTAGTAGTTCCTCCTGATTTTCGCTAGGGGAAGGAATAATACGCATTAGCTCCTCGAATGTGCTAAAGGTGGCAACACCTAAACTTGGAAAAACAACCGGCTCACCATATAAATCGGTGAGCCTGGAAATTAACTTTTCCAGATGTTGCATAATCTCATTAACTATTGTAGGCTTTTTTTTCATTTTTTCTTACAAGTAATTTTCTATAATATTCAGATGAATAACTGCTTAACCAATATTGCGGCTTTAAATTCTTGATAAATATACGCCTTCTAACAAATACATTTCCACTATTTAGGATTATTTAGCTTAAGTGCAGCCATGTTAAGATTATTTCTCCCTAGGTTGAATTAAAAAATGTCCTATCTTTTTGCCTTAATTCCAAAAACTGTTACCAATGAAATTGCAGCGATCCGACATTTCAGGAAAAGAGTTCCCAGCCCATGAGGTTTATCGTGGTGACCAAATCCGTAAGAGTGTATTAGCTCTAATTCAGCAAGATAATCCAATGTTCACTGAGAAATCTTTTATCTCTTCCTCCGAGCTAAGTAGCTTTAGAAAACGTCACCTAGAGCAGCTGGTGCTCGATGAGTTAGGTGATATTTCTGCCATGGAGAAGGAGGTTATTGATAGCATTGCACAAAATACCATCTTGTCAGAAAATATTAGCGAAACTATTGAAGAACAGCAAACGTATGGTGAGCGGGTTGCCGATAAGATTGCCGATTTTGGGGGCAGCTGGACATTTATCATCGCTTTTTTCATTTTCCTCTTTACGTGGATGGCCATCAATGTGGTTATTCTGGTCTCCAAACCCTTCGACCCTTACCCATTCATTTTGCTCAACCTTATTCTTTCCAGCTTGGCAGCTATTCAGGCACCAATCATTATGATGAGCCAAAACCGAAAGGAAGATAAGGATAGGAAGAGGTCGGAATACGACTATAAGGTCAACCTGAAATCAGAGCTGGAGATTCGTATCATTAATGAGAAAATAGAACATCTCATTAATCACCAAACCCAACGATTATTGGAAATCCAATCGATACAAACCGACTTTTTAGATGAAATTCTAAAAAAAGTTGATGGTCACAAAAAATAGCCTTACAGTGAACTCTTCTTTATTCCTTGCATGAGCATTTTTCCAATGGTTTATCCAAAAAAGAGGACGATTCATTTGAGCCGTCCTCATTCATTATCATCTATTTTGAAACCACAGTATTCACCTCAATCTTGGGTGGATTTAGTAAGTGTCGCTTAACGGCACACTGATCGGCAGCTTTTTTTACAGCTTCCAGATATTTTTCAGGAAAGTTGGCTGGCAAATTTATGTCCAGGACTATTTTTTCGTAGAGGTGGCTTGTGGGGTTAAAGTCAAGTTTTTGTGTAAGGTAAATGTTATCGGTAGGAATGCCTCTTTGGTCGCAGAAGAACTTTACATATATGCCGGCACATGTACCAATAGATGCTAGAAAAAGAGCAAATGGCTCTGGAGCGCTCCCTTCTCCGCCTGATTTGGGCGATTGGTCTGTTTTAATAAGCTGGTCACCAACTTGGGCATTTACTTTCTTCCCATTCTCAAGGGTTATCTTAATTTCCATATAAGATATTTAAGTTTTTATATATGATGTAGCTAGCCATTGCAATAATTGTTCCATCTGCCATTGGACTGAAGGATTAAATGTAGTAATCAAGTAAACAACGATTTGTGATTATGAAAGCAGAATGGTTGCCTTTGATTCTACGCCATTATGGCAGCATTATGAAGGGAATAGATAGTAATTAAAAACCCGACCTCGCGGCCGGGTAACTATTTGGTTAATAGGTAGCAGTAGTAAACTGCCTTTGGAGAGTTTTAACTCTAAAATTTTGGTGATGAGTTCCTTTGTTCTCCAGTAATTTAAAGTTTGTTAGTAGGATGGTAAGTTTGTGAGAATATTTATAAAATCCAACTTTTATTGCCATTTTTTATTCCGATAACCCCAAAAAAGTAAAGCCCGACGACCGAGTCGGGCTTTACTTGAAAATTACTATGAAATTACTTTAGGCTATTCTTTTACAAATCTAGCCGTCAGCGGTTCTTTTTCCTCGTCAGCACGTAGAATATAGGTACCAGCAGGAAGGTTACTAATGTCGATATCGTTATTGTCTTGGTGGAGAACTTCCTTAACCAAGGCACCGCGCATATCGTAAATGCGTACCATTATGGCACCTTCTGCACTACGAATATTTACATGAATCGACGATTTTGCTGGGTTAGGATAAATTTCCACTGCATTTGCAG
>Ga0307376_10000396_pt1 | contig 55571 bp, 33 predicted proteins | sample TR2MG_FD_202536 | JGI IMG/M metagenome (GOLD analysis project Ga0307376, IMG submission 202536) | Soil microbial communities from Risofladan, Vaasa, Finland - TR-2 | ecosystem: Environmental > Terrestrial > Soil > Coastal area > Acid sulfate soil | place: Finland: Risofladan, Vaasa | collected...
GCTCTGCGCCTCTGCCCCCGCAAGACGCCCCAGCTCCGCCTCGACGGATACGCCCCGAGGGCGTGCCAGCTCGACGACCTTCTGCGTGACATCTCTGTTCTCTTCATACGGCAGCCCCGAGGCGTCGATCATGACCGACGTGAAGCCCGCCTCGACCGCGGCCCCGGCGAGGTCGATGGTGTCACCGTGGTCCAGATGGAGCACGACCTCCGTTTGCGAGCTGCCTGCGACCGCGCGCGCGATGTCGGAGAGCGCCTGCAGGCCGGCGAACTCGATCTCCAAGGGTCCCGCCTGCAGGATGACCGGAACGCCCACCGTTTCCGCAGCCTCCACGATAGCCTGTGCCGAATCCAAGGACCAGAACTCGAAGGCGCCGACGGCATACCCGCCGGCTCGGGCGGGACCGAGGACTTCCTCTAGGGTTCTCAACATACTGGTGGACCTACCGCATCTTCGCTCGCCGCGCCCGGTCGCGCGAGACGTGCCACTGCTACTCTTCGCACAGCTGCGCCAGATAGTCGTAACTCATGCGGACGCTCTGCATGGTGTCTCGCCTGCACTCATCCTGCTCCACGATATACCATTCGGCTCCGGCTGAGTCCGCGGCGGCGATGATACCCGGGATGTCCAGCACACCCTCGCCGATCTCTGCGAAGAAGCCATCCTCGCCGGGCTCCATGTCCTTCATGTGGATGAGAGGCGTCCGGCCCGATAGTTCCTGGATATACTCGACGGGGTCGCGCCCGGCGCGGGCAAGCCAGTAGACATCAAGCTCAGCGTTCACTGCGGGCGATAACCGCGCGAACAAGTGATCATAGCCTCGTTCACCATCATGGAGATCAAACTCGAAATGGTGATTGTGGTATGACAGCCGGACTCCGTGCTCCGCGAGCGTTCTTGACGCCTCATTCAGCTGCTCAGCGAATTCACGGTAGCCGTCAAGACTCCCGCGGAGTTCGCCCAGAAGTCCGGAACAGACGAAGTCTCGGTAGCCAATCTCCAGGCTCTCTTCGAGAAAGCGGTTCACGTCCGCCAGACACTCCGCAACATTGATGTGCCGGGCGACGGCCTTCATCCCGATGTCGTTGAGGATTCCCCGAAACACCCCCGGCTGCACCGGGAGTTCGCCGAATTCGATAGCGCGGTACCCGAGGTCTGCCAGTTGGGCCAGGGCGCCGGCGAAGTCTCTTTCCAGGTAGTCCCGCACCGTCCAGATCTGCAGCGCGATTTGCTCTTCTCTCATATCGACCCTCTGTCAGGCGTCTCGCCGTTCGCAGTCGTAGGGCGGTCAGAAAGCGTTTCCCCTTGCAGCGAAGCGATCCTCTCACCAGGGGCCACGAATGGCGCGGCAGTATGAGGCCTGAGTTGGCGGCGAGGGAGTCCAGCGGCATACTGACGTCGTGGCGGCCGACGGAGCGCCAGTATCCATCGATCTCGGGGATGGCGAAGGCGACGCGACTCCTGCGCGATGGTCGTGATCCGAGAGCCGCGTCCCGCGTCGGAGAAGATCACGACCGCTTCGTGATAGACGACCTAGTAGGCACTGAGGCCTGCTGCTGCCTCACCGCGAAGCCGGATAGTCCACCGGAATCCGACTCGGGAGGGGCTTCGTCATGCTCGACTTAGATTGCCCCTCTCCCTCACGCGATCGCCGGTCGCTCTCGAGTTCTCCCGACGCCCCGAGTGCTGCGAAGGCTCGGACCCTTCAGCTAGACGTGGCGGGCGCAGTTGAAGCCGTTGCCGAGGTCGCACAGCACGCAGGTATCCGGGATCTTCTCGGTGACCATGAGCTGTGCTGCGCACTTGCCGCAGAGCCGTTCCTCGCCCGGCGCCATGGGACCGTCGCAGGGCGTTATCGTCATGGGGCAGAGCTGTATGCAGGAGTTGCACTCCTTACAGAAGTCGGGGCGCACCCCGAAGGGGAAGTCGACGTGGCGCTCCTTGCCTCGTCCCACGAATCCGATGGCCCTCGCCCCCCACATCTCGGCGCAGACGCGCACGCAGCGGCCGCAGAGCGTGCAGTTCTTGTTGCGGAAGGGATAGCGCACCTTCGTGACACCGCACCGGACGGCGATGTCCTGAACGGCGCGCGAGTTGGGCGCCTCGGCGACGAGCAGCTCGGCGATGTTCCGGCGCAACTTCCTGATCTTCTCGGTATTGGTCCGGATCACCATGTCGTCCTGCACCAGCAGCGTACACGACGTCGTCACCTTCGAGCGGCCGTTCTCCACCCGTTCCACGATGCAGAGACGGCAGGCGCCGAAGTCGGAGAGATTCGGCACGTGACAGAGGTGGGGAATGCAGATGCCGTACTCGAGTGCGACATCGAGCACGCTGCGTCCCTTGGGGGCGCGCACCGTCGCCCCGTCGATTGTCAGCGTCACATATTGCTCCATGAGTACCTCGCTACTTGAGGGCAATGGCCCCTTGCGAACACTCGTCCACGCAGATCCCACAGCGCCGGCAGGCGTCGAGATCGACAGTGTGAGGCTGCTTCTTCTCGCCGTGAATCGCCGCGTGGGGGCAGGCGCGGAGGCAGGCGCCGCACCCGATGCATGCCTCCTCGTCGATGACGCACTCAATCAGAGCGCGGCACACGCCAGCCGGACACCGGCCCTCCGAGATATGGGCCTCGTATTCGTCGCGGAAATACTGGAGGGTGGACAGCACGGGATTGGGCGCGGTCTTGCCCAGGGCGCATAGGGCGGTTTCCCGGATGGTCTCGCCAAGCTCCTGAAGCAGATCGAGCTGCTCGGGCCGACCTCGGCCCTCGGTTATGTCGGTGACGATCTCGAGCATCCGATTGATGCCGACCCGGCAGGGGACGCACTTCCCGCACGACTCGTCCTGGAGGAAGGCGAGGAAGTACCGCGCCACGTCCACCATGCAGGTGCGCTCATCCATCACCACCATGCCGCCCGAACCCACCATGGAGCCGGCCTCCGCCAGCTCATCGAAGTCGACGGCGAGGTCGAACTTGTCCACGGGGAGGCACCCGCCCGAGGGGCCGCCCGTCTGCACCGCCTTGATGGCGGCTCCGTCGCTGGGTCCGCCCCCGATATCGAAGATGATCGTCCGCAGGGGCGTCCCCATCGCCACCTCGACCAGGCCGGTGTTCTTCACGCGGCCCGTAAGGGCGAAGATCTTCGTCCCCTTGCTGCCCTTCGTGCCCTTCTCGGAGAACCAGGCGGCGCCGTTGCGAACGATCAGCGGGATGTTGGCCCACGTCTCCACGTTGTTCAGCGCGGTGGGCTTGTTCCAGAGCCCCTCCTCCACCGTATGAACGTCCTTGGGGCGCGGCTCCCCCACCTTGCCTTCGAGCGAGGCCATCAGTGCCGTCGACTCGCCGCAGACGAAGGCGCCGCCCCCTCGCGCCACGTCGACGTCGAAGCACAGGTCCGAGCCCAGGATGTTGTCGCCCAGAAGTCCAAACTCCCGCGCCTGCTCCACCGCCGCGCGGGCATGGGTGACGGCCAGCGGGTACTCGTTGCGAACATAGATGTAGCCCTGCCTGGCCCCTATCGCCCAGGCGCCGATCAGCATGCCCTCCAGCACCAGATGGGGATTGCCTTCCAGGACACCCCGGTCCATAAAGGCGCCGGGGTCGCCTTCGTCCGCGTTGCAGATCACGTACTTCTCGTCCCCCGCGGCCGCGCGGCAGGAGGCCCACTTTCGCCCGGTCGGGAAACCGCCTCCGCCGCGGCCCCGCAGGCCGGAGCGTGCGATCTCGCCGATGACTTCCTCCGGGCCGTACTCGCGGAGGGCCTTGGCCAGCGCGGAGTAGCCGCCAACAGCGATGTAATCTGTGATAGATGATGAATCAACCTGACGGTTCAATGCCAGCAGGGTGCGGTCCTGAAGGCGATAGAAGGGGATCTCCGCTTCAGTTTGCAGCTTGCTTCCGGAGGCGGGATCGGTGTAGAGGAGCCGTTCGATAAGCTCGCCGTCGAAGAGTGTCGAGGAGACGATCTCGGGCACGTCGGCCGGCTTGAGGTGGCAGTAGAAGATGTTGCCGGGATCGATGACCATGATCGGGCCCTGCTCGCAGAAGCCGTGGCAGCCAGTGACGCGGACTTGCACGGTGTCTGCCAGGTCTTCGCGGGAAAGCTCGGATCGAAGCGCGTCAATCACCGCGCGACACCCCGATGCCTGACAGCCCGGGCCGCCGCACACGGTGATCGTCGTGCCGGCGCCATCGCGCGCCGCCGCCAGCGATGTGCGCAGGTCCTCCAACTCCTCGATCGCGGCAAGCTTATGCATCTCGTGTGTCCTCATTCCCGGACTTACGAATCGATTCAATCAGCCGGCTCAACTTCCGCGGAGTCATGTGGTCATAGTAGACCCCGTCCAACACCACCACCGGGCCCAGCGCGCACGCACCCAAGCAGTTCACGGACTCGAGCGTGAAGAGGCCGTCGCCGGTTGTGCCGCCGGGCTCCACGTCGAGCATTGCGGCAACCTGCTCCACGATGGGGGCCGCTCCGCGGACGTGGCAGGCAGTCCCCATGCACACCGTGATCACATGTTCTCCCCGGGGGACCAGCGAGAAGGCCTTGTAGAAGCTGGCCACCCGGTAGACCTCGATCAGGGGCACGCCGAGCTCCCGGCTGATGGTGATCATCGACTCCTGAGGGACATAGCCCCAGGTGTCTTGCACGTCCTGAAGGACCTCGATGAGCTGCTGCGGCTGGCTCCTTCTGCCTTCGATGATGGCATCGAGCGTTTTGACCGACATGCTCAACTCCCTCGACTTCGGTAGCGGTGCTTGACTCGGGAAACGGTAGCCGCTATCATGGCTGCCGTAAATCCCGAAAGAATGCACTTGCATTGCATATCGGGGATAGGCAGTCGAACTGCCTATTATTCGCCTATAGAATGCCCTGTCGATAGGGGGGCATCCGGGAGGTGCCATCAGCGTGAGAAGTGAGAGCAGTGCTGCTTATGAGACGAGCGCCTTGAGTGAGAGCAAGCAGACGGATTCCCCTTCCGGCCGATGGCGGGTGCTCCCGGTCCAAGACTCAGAGCCATCCAAGCTGGAGCGCGCGCTCCACGAGCGGATCAAGGAGCTGAACTGCCTCTACGGGCTGGCCCAGCTTGCCAAGGAGAGCCCGGATTCCCTCGAGGAGGTGCTCGGGCGCGTCATCAACCTGTTGCCGCCCTCATGGCAGTATCCGGAAATCACCGTCGCCAGAATCACCTTCAAAGGCGACATCTTCAAGAGCGAAGGATTCCGGGTGACGAAGTGGCGGCAGACCGCCCGCATCATGCTTCACAACGAGCCCGTCGGAGAAGTGGCCGTGTTCTACCTGGAGGAGCGGCCGCCGCTGTACGAGGGCCCCTTTCTGCGAGAGGAGCGGATTCTGCTGGAGGCCGTGGCCGAGCACATTGCGGCGATGGCGAAGCGCATTTCCGCCGAGCAAGAACTACAGGAGACGAATCGGCAGCTCAGAGTCGAGCGCCAGGCGTTGCAGGAGGCGAACACCGCTCTGCGATCCGTGCTGGCGAGAATAGAGGAGGAGAAGCGGGACATCCAGCGCCAGATCCAGGGCAATGTCGAGAAAGTGCTCATGCCCATGATCTACGCGCTGGCGAGGGAGGTGACAAAGGGGCAGCGGCGATACGTGGAGCTGCTCCGGGACAACCTCGAGGAGATCACCGCTCCCTTTATCAGCAATCTCTCCGATGCGCACCGCTCGCTGACGATGACCGAGATCGGCATCTGCAACATGGTACGCAGCGGCCTGACGAGCAAAGAGATCGCACGGATGCGCGGCGTCTCCGACGCCACCGTCAGCCGCCACCGGGAACGCATACGCCGCAAGCTCGGCATCACGGGCAGTGCCACGAACCTGACGAGCTATCTCCAGACCATTATGTGACCTTCCGCCGGAGCGAACGTGGTGGGCGGCCGAACCGCGGGCTGGCCCGCGTCCGGCGGTTGTGCGCCCTGCTTGGGGAACCGAGAGGCGCCCCCGCCTATGCCCAGCGGGGTCCAACCGCCGTCGTCGATCGTGCCCCCCGAGGTCGCGAAAGAGGGCCAATACGGCCCCGCGTGCCGCAGGATACGGCCCCTTCCCTGTCGAATCTAACAGACTCAGAGCCCTCCAGCTAGGCCTGGCGTTGATTCCGGCGGCGGAGGGACATGGACCAGGGTATACTCAGTCGTAGCGGCGTTGCTGGGATGGTAATGAGAAGAGCGCGATGGCTGAGCCTCATCCTGCTGAGCTGCCTGGCCTTGGTCCAGTTTCCGGCCACGGCGGCAAACCCTGTTCCAGGGGAGCCGGCGGGGGCCCTTATCCTCTATGACTCTGCCCCCCCGTACGGGTGGATTGGCGAGCTGCACGCCCTTCACATCGCCAACCTGCTCGGGCACTTCCCCCTGGAGTCGACAATCGAGCCGGTGGAGGGCTACTCCGCCGGTGAGATCGAAGACTACGCGGTCACTTTCTACATCGGGGACGTGTACGACAACCCCCTGCCCGAAGCATTCCTCTCGGATGTGATGACCACCGAAAGGGCGGTCTGCTGGTTCAAGTACAACCTGTGGCAGATCGCTTGGGACTGGGACGAGGGTTATTACTGGGATCCTGCGTTCACCTCCCGATACGGATTCCAGTTTGCCGGAATGGACGACTCCGGGTTTTCCGAGATTCACTACAAGGGCGAGTCCCTGGTGAAGAACCTCTGGGACCCGGATGTCGGTACCGCCGAGATTCTGGATCCGGAACAGGCGGAGGTGAAAGCGGTCGCCTACCGGCCGGACACGCATCCTGACGGGGAGGCCTGGTGTCCATATGTCGTTCACTCCGGGAACCTCTGGTATTTCGCCGACACGCCCCTGACCTACGTCTCTGAGGAAGACCGCTATCTCGTTCTCTGCGACTTGATTCACGACATCGTCGGCATCGACCATGCGCCCAGCCGGCGTGCCCTGATCCGCATCGAGGACGTGGATCCGACGTGCGATCCCGCGGATCTGACGGGTATAGCCGATTACCTCTACTCCCAGGATGTCCCCTTTCAGGTGGCCGTCATCCCCGTGTATGCGGACCCGCTCGGGGTCGAGAACGGAGGGGTGCCCGAGGAGATTCGCCTCTCCGAGTCGCCGGAGGTGGTCGAGGCGCTTCAGTACATGGTCGCCCGAGGCGGCCAGATCATACTCCACGGCTACACCCATCAGTACGACGCGACCCCCAACCCCTACAACGGTTTGACCGGCGACGACTGCGAGTTCTTTCTCGCCGCGTGGAACGAAGAGGATGGCTATACCGAGCTTATCGGCCCTGTGCCGGAGGACTCGGTCGCTTGGGTGAACGACCGCATCGACCGGGGGTTGAGCGAGCTGTCGGCCTGCGGGCTTTCGCCGGTGGCCTGGGAAGTACCCCACTATGTGGCCTCGGCCCTCGACTACGTCGAGTTCGGGCGCCGCTTCGATCTCAATAGTGGGCGCATCCTCTACTTCAGTGAATCCACTCCCGACTTCCTGGGGCAGTTCTACCCCTATCCGATCGAGCAGGATATATACGGGCAGCGAATCATGCCGGAGAACCTCGGCAATGTCGAGCCAGAGCCGTTCTACGACTACCCGGCGCGCTTGCCCGCCGATATCGTCAACGCGGCCAAGAAGAACCGCGTCGTTCGGGATGCATGGGCAAGCTCCTATTTCCACCCGTACCTTCATCTCAGGCATCTGAAGAAAGTGGTCGAGGGCATCAAGAATCTCGGCTACATATACACGTCAATGCCCCCGCTGTCGGCGGATGCGGGGCCGGACAAGACGATTGTCGCGGAAGGCTCGGCCACGCTGGAGGGATCGGCTTCCGATGGGAGGCCGCCCTACAGCTACTCCTGGTCGCCGACCACGGGCTTGGATGATCCCACGGAGGCTCAGCCCACGGCATCGCCTGCGAGCACGACCACCTACACGCTCACGGTCACCGACGATCGGGGGCAGAGCGCCGGCGACTTGGTGACGGTGACCGTGCTGCCGCCGGTGGTGGCGCAGGCGGGGCCGGACAAGACCATTGCCGCGGGCGATGGGGTCATGCTGGAGGGATCGGCCTCCGGCGGCGTGCCGCCATACGTCTACTCTTGGTCGCCGACAACCGGGCTGAGCGATGCTTCGGCATCTCAGCCTATCGCCTCGCCCGCGAGCACGACGACCTACACGCTTACCGTGACCGATGACTACGGTCAGACCGACACCGATACGGTAACGGTCACGGTGGCCACTGCTGTCGTGGCGGAGGCCGGTTCGGACAGGGTGATCGCCTCTGGCGGGTCGAGCGTGCTGGAAGGGTCGGCCTCCGGCGGCCTGGGTCCTTACAGCTACTCCTGGTCGCCGGGCACGGGGCTGAACGATCCGAACATTGCCCAGCCCACGGCTTCACCGACAGGCACTACCACGTACACGCTTACCGTGACCGACGACCTCGGGCAAACCGACACGGATACCGTAACGGTGACCGTCGCCACGGCTGTCGTGGCCGACGCCGGTTCGGACAGCACCATTGCCTCCGGCGGATCGACCGCCCTGGAAGGCGCGGCCTCTGGTGGAGTGCCGCCGTACAGCTACTCCTGGTCTCCTGCCGCGGGCTTGGATGAGCCCACCGAGGCCCAACCGACCGCCTCGCCCACAATCACCACCACGTACACGCTTACGGTGACCGATGATCTGGGGCAGACCGATACCGACAGTGTCACGGTGACGGTGGCGAGTGCTGTTGTGGCGGAAGCTGGATCGGGCAGCACCATTGCCTCTGGCGGATCGACGGTGCTGCACGGCTCGGCCTCCGGCGGCCTGGGTCCTTACAGCTACTCGTGGTCGCCGAGCACGGGGCTCAACGACCTGAACATCGCCGCGCCGCTGGCATCGCCTACAGGCACCACCACGTACACGCTTACGGTGACTGATGATCTGGGGCAAACCGACACGGATGCAGTGATGGTAACAGTGGTGCCCCCGGTGGTGGCAGAGGCGGGGCCGGACAAGAGCATTCCAGCCGGCGGGTCGAGCGTGCTGGAGGGCATGGCTTCCAGCGGGCTGCCGCCGTATACGTACTCGTGGTCGCCGAGCACGGGGCTCAACGATCCGAACATCGCTCAGCCGACAGCTTCGCCTACAGACACCATTGCGTACACGCTTACGGTGACCGATGACCTGGGGCAGACGGATACGGACACTGTGACGGTGACGGTGGCGTCCGGGGTGGTGGCGGAGGCGGGGCCTTCTAAGACCATTGCGGCAGGAGGTCAGGCTGCTCTGCAGGGCTCGGTCTCCGGCGGGCTGCCGCCGTATACGTACTCGTGGTCGCCGAGCACGGGGCTCAACGATCCGAACATCGCTGAGCCGACAGCTTCGCCTACAGACACCATTGCGTACACGCTTACGGTGACCGATGACCTGGGGCAGACGGATACGGACACTGTGACGGTGACGGTGGCGTCCGGGGTGGTGGCGGAGGCCGGTTCGGACACGACGATCGCCTCCGGCGAATCGACCGCGCTGCAAGGCTGGGGCTCCGGCGGATTGCCGCCCTACAGCTATGCCTGGTCGCCGAGCACGGGGCTGAACAACCCGAGCATCGCCCAGCCCACGGCTTCGCCCACAAGCACCATTACGTACACCCTCACGGTAAGCGACGACCTGGGGCAGACGGACAGCGACACGGTGACGGTCACTGTATTGCCCCGGGTGATGGCGCAGGCGGGGCCGGACAAGAGCATTGCCCCTGGGGCTTCGACCACGCTGGAGGGCTCGGCCTCGGGCGGAGTGCCGCCGTACAGCTATTTCTGGTCACCTAGTGCGGGGTTGAGCGATGCTTCGGCACCTCAGCCTTCAGCCTCGCCCACGAGCACGACGACCTACACGCTTACCGTGACTGATGATTACGGGCAGACGGACACTGATGTCGTAACGGTGACGATCACCACTGCTGTCGCGGCGGAGGCCGGCTCGGAGGCGACGATCGCTTCCGGCGGATCGACGATTCTTCAAGGCTCGGCTTCAGGTGGAGTGCCACCGTATACCTATTCGTGGTCGCCGACCACCGGGCTGAGCAATCCGAACATAGCCCAGCCCGCGGCCTCGCCCACGAGCACCACCACGTATACCCTAACCGTAACCGACGACCTGGGACAGAGCGACACCGACAGCGTCACGGTGACGATGCTCTCTGAGATTTTCTCGGATGTGCCGGAAGACCATTGGGCCGCGGCCGAGATCGCAGCCTGTGTGAACGCCGGCATCGTGAGCGGCTACGACGACGGTCAGTACCACGGTGAATGGCCGGTCGACCGGGCGCAGATGGCCGTCTACATCGCGCGGGCGCAAGGCTGGGTGCGGATCGGGGACGACATGACGACGGCCCCCGAGCTGTTCCCGGATGTCCCAATGGGCTACTGGGCGGGCGCCGCAATTCAGGCCTGCGTCGATCACACGGTCTCGTCCGGCTACGTCTACCCCGACCCCAACAACCCCGGCGCCACGATCCGTCTCTACGAGCCGGCCGGAATCGTCAGCCGCGACCAGATGGCCGTCTACATGGCCCGCTCGATGGCCGACCCCGTCGGCGAAGACGGGCTCGCCGGCTATGTCCCTGCCGACCCCCGCAACTTCCCGGACGTGCCGGACACCGGGTATGGGCCGGACGGCACCGAGCCCTTCTGGGCCTACAGGCACATCGAGTACTGTGTCGAGCACGGTGTCGTCAACGGTTACGGCGACGGGTACTACCACCCCGACTGGGACGTCACGCGGGATCAGATGGCGGCCTACATAGCAAGGGCGTTTGGGCTACCTACATAATCCCGAGTAGCAGACTCGCCCAGGAGCGCCTGTCCGGCCCACCGGGAGGTGACGGCGTAGCGGCGCTCCGGGGACTTCGCCCGCCAGTCCTCGCAGGCCAGCGCCATGGTGAAGTCAAGCTGGGCGAGGAGCCAGCGTCGCTGCTGGAGGTCGAGGTCCGCGACGTTCAACCCGGCGAGGGCGTCGGCTACCGCCTCCGCTGCCCGGGCTGACAGCTCTGCGTCAGCGATCAGGGGCTCGATCTCAGCTAGCCGCTCCAGCCAGGCCGTCCTGTCCGCTTCGAGCCGACCGCGTGCGAGGCAGAAGTCCCCATCGTTGATGACCTCCTTGGCGAGCTTCCCCAGGAGGGTCTCGACCTCCCGATCACACCCGGCGATGGCCCGATCGAGCCGCTGCTTCTCCTCGACCAGGATGGGCAATGCCTTCCGGCGAGTCGCGTCCCCGTAGGTTCGGGCCATGTGGGGATGCTCGGCATCTCGCCCACCGCAAACGCCTCCCAGAACAGGAGTCTCAGCGGTCGCCGAGAATACCACGATCAGCGCCCCTTTTGGGCCTGAGAGGCCTCCAGATCCGACGATAGCATGCGCGTTGTCAGCGCCCATAGAGACGTGTCTGAATAGACCAATCATAGGATCTGGCCGCCGCCAATGCCTGCAGGAGGTCTTGACTAATCAGAGAGTCTTATAGAGAGAGCGCGCGGGGAGGAGACATCGACGATGATCACACCCACAGTTGGGTTCATAGTGTACGGCGTCCACAAGGACGGGCTCAACGATCCGATGGGGACGCCTTTTGTCGACGATGCGATTATCGAGAAGTCGAAGAAGGCGCTCAGGGACGAGGGCGTCAAGCTGGTCGAGCACGACATCGTAGTTGCCTCCAAAGAGGAGGCCAAAGTCGCGCTCAACAGAATGAAGCACAACGATCGGGTGGACTGCGCGATTCTGTTCTCAGGGACCTGGGTTTGGGCAGCTCACCTGATCGGAGCCGTTCGAGACTTCGCGATGACCGGGAAAGGTGTGCTCATCTGGACTCATCCGGGCTCACAGGGCTGGCGACCGGTGGGCGGTCTGGTCATGCACGGCGCGTTGATGGAGGTCGGGATTCGGCACAAGTTTGTCTACGGCGCGGCTGACGATCCACGAGAGATGGCGAGGATCGTGAGCTTCTGTCGAGCGGCGCACCTGAAGAGTTGGCTCAACCTGTCGACCATAGGCACCTTCGGCGGCCGCGGCATGGGTGTTACCTCCGGCGTGGCGGACCCGTCGCAGTGGATGAAGATGTTCGGAGTGGATATCGACTCCCGGGATACGACGGAGCTCATCCGGACTGCTAAGCGTGTCACGCAGGACAGGATCGCTGCCCTCCAGCCGCGGATTGAGCAGCTCTTCGGCGACATGCCGGAGGCGGACATCGTCAACGAGCGTTCCATCCGCCTGTATCTCGCGGTCAAGGAGATCGTGGAGAAGGAGAAGTGGGACTTCTACACGATCCAGTCATTCCCCGGCCTGGGCGATGACTACTCCGCCACTTGCTTCGTCCAGAGCATGATGCTGGAAGATGGCTGGGGCACCTCCACCCTGGGGGACTTCAACACGGCGCTAACGGTGCTGCTTCTGACCAAGCTGAGCAAGGAGCGAGTCTACTACGGCGACCTCCAGCATATCGACAAGAAGAGCAAGGAGATCAAGATCATCGGCGACGGAGCTTGCCCCCCGTCGCTTGCGGGAAAGCTGGGCCCTGCCGGATTCGCGGAGCACGGCATTCCGACGGAAGGAAAGGCGGGAGGGCTCTCGGTCAAACTGGTGTGCAAGGTCGGCGAGGGCGTCGTGGCTCGGCTAGGCCGGGTGGAGGGCGAGTTCATCATGGTCATCAGTCGCGGGACGATCTTCGAGCCGCCGGCCGATCAGCTCGAGGCGCGCCTGCGCGAATGCGGGATTCCGTTCTGGCCGCACGGCTTCGTCACGGCGCATTGCGACATAGATGCGCTGATCGAGAACTGGCCCAACGAGTACGCTTGCTTGGGATACGGAGAACATCTCTATCCCGCGCTGGTGGACTTCTGCGAGATGACGGGCGTCAGAGCGATTCTGCCTTAGGAAGGGTGTTCCCCCTCCTGTGCGCGTGAGAGGTCGCGCTGGCATATGAGCGGATACCGGCTGTTGACCCACGCGGAGGTCGAGGATTCCCCAGGTTTCCTCGAGGCCCTCTGTAGGCTCAACGCTCTGACGTTCGGCGAATACTACGGCGTGTTCTTTCCCACCCCCGATTTCATCAACTGGTACGTTACCCGGCCAGGGCTGGACCTGCGGCTGTGCCAGGCCGCCTTTCTCGGGGAGGAGCTGGTTTCCAGTCTCTTCGTCACGCTGGCCCGGATGCGGCTTGGGGGAGAGATGGTCCTGTGTGGTTTCATCGACACAGTGATGACCCACCCTTCGCACCGCCGGCGCGGTCTCGCAAGCTCTCTGCTCCGCCGGGCGCTCGCCGGGATGAAGTCCGCTGGCGCCGAGGTCAGTCTCCTCTATGCTTCCTATGAGGACCCCCCCGGGCCATCTCAGATAATGTACGAGCACCTTGGCTACTCCCTTCGCCAGCTCGTTCTCCGGTTTGTGAAACAGCCACCGCACACACCGGAGGCCGCTCCAGCCATACTCATTCCGCCCGACGATGACACGCGGAGGGCATTCGCATCCGCCCTGGAGCGACATGACGGCTGGATCGACCTCGATGATTCCCTCTGGCGGTGGCGGCGGATTCAGCGTCCGTCACAATACCCCACGACCCTATGCAAGACGGCCAGTGGGGCGCTCTGCGCGATGTGCTGGGGCGACCTGCTCGCAACTGGGCGGCAGCGCCCAGTCACTGTCGTCAGCGACCTGGTCCTGCCCGATGGGAATCGAGGAGAAGATGATCTTGAGGTCATCATCGCGACGGCTGTCGGGGATTCGCCGATCACAGTCTTCTGCGCCGATTCGGACACCTCGCTCAAGCGCTGCCTCCGAAGTCTGGCGTTTGTGCCCGTCGCCACGGAGGCGGCCATGGTTCGTCCGCTCACCCCGATCGGGGCAGAGCTAGTGCGCACACAGCCCGGTAGCTGGTATGCGGCAGTGGAATCGATCATTGGGGTCTAGCCACGCTGAGAATGACTGGTCTTGTGTTCGGGCCTGGAGGGAGCTCGGCCCCTGTTGATGACATGCCGGATCAGAAACGTGCCGCAGTTGTGAGCAAGCCAGAAGCCCGTACATGACGGTCGTGCAGACCCTCCCCACGTGCAGTAACGTTCAGAGGGGCAGGCCAGACCGGTGCCGCCCTGAGATGGAATCGGTCGGGCTGCTGGATCGTCTTCTCTCCGACAGCCGTGACGGTAACGACGGACTAGGGAAAGGAAGCTATGGGCAATCGGAAGGTGTTGATGGGTGTCATTGTCATTGCGCTACTGGCATTCGTAGGACTGGCACTGGCGCAGGAGGACAGGGGCGGACGCAGGGGACAGCCAGGCGACCAAGCGTCTCGTGCGGCTCGCCAGATGGCGCGCATCAGGGCAGCTCTTGGCGCCAGCGACTCCGACTGGAAGGTGCTGGAACCGAAGATCGAGCTGGTCATCACTCGATCCCGCGAGGCTCAGATCAGCCGCGGGATGTACGGGCGCCCCGGCGCCGCGCCGGAAACCCCGGAGACTCCTCTCGCGAAGGCCGCCGCCGACCTCCAGAAGACACTGGACAATCCGCAGGCCACTCCTGACCAGATCAGGGCGAAACTGGCCGCAGTGCGCGCCGCCCAGAAGACGGCTGAGGCCGCGCTCGGGGAGGCGAGGGACTCTCTCCGCTCCGCGGTTAGCCCTCGGCAGGAGGCGCACTTGGTGCTCATGGGCATACTGGAGTAGGAGCAGGCACAGGACCTCACGCGCCACCTGTCGGCCTCGGGGCCGACAGGTGGTGAAATCACGTCGCTCGGTTGGATGTCCCTACTCAGCTCGCAGCGCCTCCATAGGCTCGATCGAGGCCGCCCGGATGGCTGGATAGAGACCGAAGACGAGTCCCACGGTTACCGACACGCCCAGCGAGAGCCCCACCGCAGCGCCGGCCACTACTGTCTTCCAGCCCGCGTAGTGCGAGATGGCCTGCGCTGCCCCTATGCCTGCCGCGACGCCCAGCAGGCCGCCGATGGTGGTAATCACGAGGCACTCGACTAGGAACTGGCGAACTATGTCACCGCGTTTCGCCCCGATGCACCGGCGGATTCCGATTTCTCTTGCCCGTTGCGTGACCGTGGCCAGCATGATGTTCATGATGCCGATCCCACCCACCAGGAGTGAGATGCTGGCGATCGCCCCCATTACCACGTTGAAGATGCTCTGGGTCTGCTGGCGCTGCCGCAGCAGCTCGATCGGGATGACGATCTCGAAGTCCTGGATGCCCCCGTGTCGCTGTGTAAGAATCTGCTTGACGACCTGAGCTGCTGGCACAGTGACCTCTGGGTCTCTCACCTGGACGGCGATCTCGCTGATAGGCCGGCGGTTGAGCGGCGGACGCTCGAACATCGAGCCCACCAGCCCCATCACCGCCTCGGGGTTCATCGGGATCGCCTTCTCCATATAGAGCTGGAAGTCTTCCATCGCCACCGTGATCGGGATGTAAACGTCCTGGTTGAGATCACGCAGCGAGAAGGTCGTATCGGACGTCTCCAGCACCCGCTCCTGCATGACGCCGATCACTCGGAAGTTGCTCATCCCGATCTTGATGAACTTCCCAACCGGGCTCTCGAAGGCGAAGGCCTCGCGTTTCACCTCCGCTCCCAACACGCACACGTGGGCGCGCTGGGCTACATCCGTGTCGTCGATGAAGCGTCCCTCCGCGACGTTGAGGTGAGAGGCCTGCACGTAACCGAGATCCGTCCCGAAGACGCGGGCGTCCACGGCCTTTCCGCTCGCGGATACTTCCCCGAACACGCGGCACGAAGGGACTACCCGGGCGGCGAAATCGCACAGCTCATTGAGGACCAGCGCGTCCCCATAGGTGAGACCGTAGGGGGACTTCCTGGTCGCCTCGTCTTGCTTCTCTCCCGCTAGTGCGACCCGGCGAACCTGCAGCGTATCTATCCCCAATTGCTGGATCTGCTGCAGCGTCTCCTGGCGGGCCCCTTCCCCGATGGAAACCATGGCGATCACCGCTGCCACCCCAAAGATCATGCCCAGCATCGTAAGCAGAGAGCGCAGCTTGTGACTGGAGAGCTCGCGGAAGCCCGTCTTGATGGGGGCAGTCAGCCAAGCGAGATTGAGCTTCTTCGACCTCACTGCGCTTGCCCTCTCGCGGGCGCCGCCGTCGTCAGCGGCAGGCCCAAGTCGTTCAGTGCGATCTGGTCGCCCTCTCTCAGCCCCTCCGCTATCGCCGTGTACTCGCGGTTCGAATCACCCAACGTCACCTGCGTCGGGATGAAGGCCCCGTCGCGCTCGACGAACACCACAGGATGGCCCTCCTGCATGAAGATACATCCGGTCGGAACGGTGAGCACGCTCTCCACCTTCCGCGATACGATGCGCACGCTCGCCCCCATCCCCGGTCGGATAAGCGCCTCCTCGATAGACGGCAGATCAATGGTTACTGGGAAGGTCGCGGCCGACGACAGCCCGGCGGACCATCCCTGCACGGGTGGACGGCGCGCCGTCTGGCCGATCGACGTGATCCTTCCCTTCAGCACCTTCCCGGGCAGCGCGTTGATGGTGACCTCCGCCTCCTGCCCCATCCGGACCTGGGTGATCTCGGTCTGATCCAGCTCGACCTTCACCTCCATCCGGTCCAGGCTCACAATCGACGCGACCGCCCTGCCTTGCGGGGCGTAGTCGCCAGCGCGCAACGGGCGGGTGTCTCCCTGGACCCCAGTCTCTGCCGCCAGCACCACGAGCCCGTCTACTGGTGCCTCCAGCGTCGTCTTCGCGAGATCCTCCTCCGCTCGCGCGAGTTGCACGGCGAGGTTCTCTACCTCGTTCCCGCCCATGCGCATGCCGCGCTGCGAAAACCCACGGGCCCGGCTCATGTCCTGGGTAGTGTAGCGCACGCTCTCACGTCGGTTGGCTAGATCGGCTGCCGCCTGGGATTCCTTCAGTTCGTAGTCGACCTTCTCTCGTTCCAGCGAGAACTCGGCCGACCTAACCGCCGCCGCCGCCCGCTCCACCTCGGTCTCCGCCACTAGCCCCCTGGCCGCGAGGCGCCGCGTCACCTCCGCGTCCTCCCGCAGTCTCTCTAGCTCCCTCGTGTGGAACTCAATCGAGTCAGCGGCCTGCTGAAGTGTCACTTGCTGCTGGCGCTCGAAGGCCGCGACCTCATCCTGCGCCCGCTGCAAGCGAAGTCTCAATCCCTTCATTCGCTCCTCGCCCACCATCTCCGTCTGAACCATGCTGCGCAGAGCTTCCTCGTATCGTACCTGCAGTTCGGTCAGCGCCGCCTCGAACGGCTTCGGGTCCAGGCGCACCACAGTGTCGCCTCGTCTGACGACGATTCCGTTCCCACAGATGAACTGAATCCGGCCGGAGACCTCGGGTATGACGGGGGTCGAGTTCTTCGCGGCCACCACTCCCGTCTCGTTCACCGTGATCAGGAGGTCCTGGCGCTTCACCGTAGCCGTGACGACTAGGTGGTCTTTCATCGCGCCATCAGGCACGCGGGGCCTGCTCTGCGTGAGCGCCCAGCCAGCCGCTCCCAGCACGACCGCAGTCGCGATGATTCCCGCCAGGAGGCGTGCCTTCATGGTTTGGCGGCCTCCCCCTCCTTCGGATCGACCGGCGGACGCTCCAATGCCACCCGCTCCCCGGGCTTCAGCTCTCCTTGCACCTCTATCATCAGGTCGTTGCGCCGACCAACCGTCACCGGCACTGTCTCGAAGACCTCCCCGCGGGCGCGGTAGACGACCGAACGGCCTCTGTCTTCGTAGACCGCTCGGATGGGCACCATGGTCGCTTCCCGCACGCTATCCAGCACGATCTCCAAATCTACCGTCATGCCAGGACGCAGATGGGCAGGGTCGGTCTCGTCCAGCGTCACCAGGATGCCAAACACCTTCTTCCCCGGGGTCCCGCCCTCCCACACATTCGAATCCTGAGCCAGCTCTTTCACCACCACCACTTGGCCCCGGTAACGCCTGCCGATCTGTGCCGAGGACAGCACCAGCGCCTCCTGACCTTGATGCACCCGGGAGATGTCCATCTCCCCTATCTGGCACCGCACCTGCATCCGCGTGAAGTCATAGACCGTCACCGGTGCCACGCCTGCTCCCACCTGATCGCCGAGGCGGTAGGGCCGTCGCTCCGGCCAGTTCTCAGTGTTCGTTTCGATAACCGCCATGCCGGCAGCCGGCGAGGTGACGGTACAGTGGGCTATCTTCTCGTCCACATCGTCGAGCCTGCGCTGCGCGTCCTCCGCCCGGATCTGGGCATCCTCGAGGTCGGCTCGAGCGTCGGCCTTTGCTGTCTCAAGCGCGTGCAGCGCAAGGGCGTAGGCGCTCTGCTCATCCTGCAGTTGCTCGTCGGTGCGCTTCATCGTATCGGCCTGCTGCGCGCGCACCTGCTGGAGGTCGAACTCCTGCGCGCGGTAGGTCTTCTCCGCCTGGCGCAGTTTCGTGCCCGCGATGTAGTTCAGCTCTGCCAGTCGCTGCGATCGCTCGAACTCGCGCTGCGCCCGCGCCGTCTGCCCTTCCGCGAACTTGACCTGCGCATCGATCTTCTCGCGCTCTGCCTGGGCGTTTTCTTTCGCCAGCTTCAGGGACTCGTCCGCCGCGACGGCATCGCTCTCGGCCTGCGTCACGGCCGTCTGGCTGTCCGCTTCCGTGGTGTTGAGAGCCTCCTGCGCGTCGGTGAGGGCCTGCTCTAACTGCGCCCGCTCGTCCACAAGGTCTCTGGTGTCGAGCTGGCAAATGAAGTCGCCAGGTTGCACCTCCAGGTTGTCGTGGCAGATCTGGACGAGGGTGCCTGCGATCTCCGAGCGCACGGGCGTCTCCTCCGCCGACTCCAGCACGCCGGTGACCGGCAGCGTCACCACCAGGGAGCCGAGCTGGACCTCTGCGGTTGGGACTGAATCGTCGCGCGCGTCCTGCTTCGCCCCGACTGCGAGGAACCGGAAGCCAAGGATCACGCCCGCGGCTAGCAATGCCAGATAGAAGGAGCGTCTCACAGTTCGTCCTTGCTTGCCGCGACCATCCTCTCCAACACCTCGCGGGCATCGAGAGGCTGCTCGACCTGCCGGTCGCTTGCTATCCGCCCATCCATCACCCGCAGGACTCGGCGCGCGTGCAGCGCGATCTGTTCTTCATGCGTCACCATGACGATGGTTATCCCCTCCCTGTTCAGGTCCTGGAACAGGGCCAACACCTCCTGTCCCCGCCGCGAGTCGAGATTCCCGGTCGGCTCATCGGCCAGGATGATGGAGGGGTTATTGATCAGCGCCCGCGCGATGGCCACGCGCTGCTGTTCGCCTCCGGAGAGCTGGTTCGGCCGATGATGCTCGCGCCCGGCGAGTCCCACCCTCTCCAGCGCCTCCTGCGCCCGCTGCACCGCGTCCTCCAAGCCACTGTACACGGTCGGAAGCATTACGTTGTCGAGCGCGGACATCCCGGACAGCAGGTTGTAGGACTGGAAGACGAAGCCTAGTCGCCGCAGCCGCAGCGTTGACCGCTGCGCGTCGTTGAGGGTCCCGATGTTCTCTCCCGCCAGGAAGTACGTGCCTGCCGTGGGGCGCTCCACGCACCCAAGGATGTTGAGCAGCGTGGTCTTTCCCGACCCGGAACGACCCATAATCGCGAGGAGCTCCCCATCCTCGATGTCGAAATCGAGACCCCGCAACGCCTGCACCTCCACCGTTCCCGCGTAGTAAGTCTTGGCCAGCCCTCGAGCTTCCACTAGGCTCATTGGCTCGTCCGCGCCGGCCTGGCCGGGTAGCGCGTCGGGTCCGACAGGGCCACCTCGTCCCCCTCAGAGAGCCCGCTGCGCATGACGACGGCCACATCGTTGCTGTCGCCGATCTCGACTTCGCGGGGAGCGAAGTCCTCGCCCCGCTTGACGTATGCCAGGTTCTTCCCGCCGCGCTCAAACACCGCGTCGAGCGGCACGTATAGCACCCCGGGGAGCCGCTTCGCGACGATCGTGGTCTGCGCGTTCAGCCCCGGCTTCAGTACCCCGCGCTCCGTCTGTTCGACCTTGACGATCACATCGAAGACGCGTTCATTCGCCTCCGCTGTCGGGTCCTCCCACACCCACACCTCGCGGGCCACCGTTCCGACGGATGAAACCGCCCCCGTGAAGTGCATCCCCGGGAGCGACTCGAACCGAATCTCCGCCTCCTGACCTTTGCTCACCAGGCCGATCCTGTTCTCCTTGATGCGACAGCGCACGGACATGTTCTCGCTGCCCGAGATCGTTCCCAGCGGGGTCCCGGAGGCCACGTGGTCCCCGGCCCGCCAGGCCCGTCGCTCGCCGCTCTCGAAAGTCGAGAACAACGCGACGGTACCGGAAGCCGGAGCCCGAATCACGGTATCGGCGAGCGCTGCGGTTGTGTTTCTCAGTCGTTCGGCGGCCACATCCGCCCAGCGCTGCGAGCGCGCGACACGGCCTTCGATGCGGTCACGCGAAATCTGGACACGTCGCTCCGCGGCCGCCACCGCGCTCTGACGTTGTCGGCGTTCCGAGGCGATCTGCTGGCGGTTCAGCTCGAGGTCCTTGACGCTCTGCTGAACCTTGAACACCTGTGCGTCGTAGGCGGCCTTGGCTATCCCGGCCTCTGTCTCCGCCTGATAGCCCTTGTCGGCCAGGCGCTGCGTCCGCTCGTAGTCCAGCCGTAGCCGCTCCGCCTCCGCGCGGTCATAGGCGAGTTGGTCCTCCGCTTGCTTGGTTCGGGCGCTCGTCGACCCCTCCCATGTCTCGAAGTCCTGCTGAGCCTGTAACCGCGCGCGCTGGTCGGAATCCACCCTCTCCTCGGCCCTTTCGCGCGTATCCTCTATCCGTTCCACTGCCTGCCTGTAGGATAGCTCTTCGTCCGCCTTCTTGCGCAGCAATTCGCGCGCCTCGAGCTCGCAAAAGACATCCCCCTCCTTCAGCACCGTTCCTTCCGGCACGATCGTCGTCAGCTCACCCGCCGCCTTCCCGGTGCGCACGACCACCAGGTCATCGCTCTCCAGGGGCCCTTCCGCCAGCAGGCTGACCACGAACTCGCCGCGCATGACCTTCGTCACGGGCACGCGCTGCGTCGGGGTCCGCTCCGCAGCGACCCGCCAGGCCCAACCTCCTCCGGCGGCCAGCAGCAAGATCACAGTGCTTGTGGCATAGCGCCTGACCACACTCGCTCCTATTCCGGCAGTTCGCGGGTCACATCTTCGCCGAGCGCCTTGCGCAACCGCACCGTCGTCAGGAAGTACTGCACCTGCTCCTGCAGCAGCGAGCGTTCCGCCTCGACAAGCCGGTTCTCGGCGTCCAGAACCCGTAGGTAGTCACTCAAGCCTTCGTCGTACATGCCCTGCGCTGCCTCTCTGCTCTTGCGGGCCAACGCCACCGACTGCTCCCCGATGGCTATCCGTGCTCGGGAACTGGCCGCGGCCCGGATCTGCTGCTGCACGTCCTGGCTCACGAGATCTCGGGTCGCCGTGATGTTCTGATCCAACACGTCCAGTGCCCGCCGTGCCCTTCGTACGTTCTCCGACCGCTGGCGGTCCCACAACGGCACCTCCATGCGTATACCCCCGAACCAGCCCGTGCTCACCGGCACGCCGCCCGACGTCTCGCCCAGATCGGTCACTCCCGCGCTTGCGATCACGTCCGGAAGGTGCTCGCTGCTGGCGATGCGGAGTTGGGCCAGGGCATCTTCACGACTGATCTCGAGACGCCCGAGGTTGGTGCTGTTCGCGAGCGCCACAGGGATCAACCGCACCTCATCGTACACCTGCGGCTCGTGGGTGATGGTTGTCGTCAAGTGCGGCGTTCCTGTGGGGGTGAAGCCCATGTTCAGCAGCAACGCGTCCATCGCGTCCCGAAACCTCTGCTGCCGGCTGATGAGCTGCTGCTTGGATTGCTCCCAGCTCAGCCGGGCCTGGTCCACGTCGATCTCGGCCACCTGACTGACCCAGGTCTCGCCGGGCTCCAGCAAGCCTTCGCCGCTGAACTTCGCGTAGTTGATATCGTAGAACTGCTTCGCCCGGTCGACCGATCGTTGCGCGATCTCCACCTCGCCCTGTGCGAACAGCACCTCGAAGTAGTCGCCAATGACGCGCTCCGCCAGGTCTTGCCGGCTGTCGAAGAACGACAGCTCCTGCAAGGCCAGGGAGGCGCGGGCGCTGCGAACGCGCTCGTAGGTGGACGAGGCCATCCCGGCGCCCCGCAGCAGCGGCTGATCATAGCTCACGGCCAGTGCTGGTTGCTGACCGAGAATGTCCGCGAGCGCCTCCTGTGTGCCCGTGTAGACGTCCGCCACGAGCGAGCCGCCCGTGGTGAGATCATACCGCATGGACACGTCGGAGGAGACACTCGTCCCCGGTTCTCCGTCCGGGCTCTGCTCCCGCTCGGCGCGTGCGCCGGCGCTGAGGAAGGCCCGCTGATCCGCCACCCACAGGTGGCCCCGCGCGTTCATCAACTGCTGGAGGCTCTGACGGAAGCCCGCGTTGTGCTGGAAGGTGAGGGCCACGCACTCCCTCAGGCTTAGCTCAGGCGGCGCCATCTCAGATGGCGTTGGCGCCAAGTCCACGGTTTCGGGCTCCGCCCCCTTCACTCGCTCCCACATCTCAGGTGACAGCCCATGTGCGTCGGCCGCTAGGCATGGAGCTGAGGCCAACGCCAGCAGTAGCAGCCCAACAGCAGGTCGGATGCTCATAGATCTCCCGTCCTGTCGCCACCTTCAGGGGGCGAGGATGATCACCAGCCAGACGGGTTGCGGGCAACGCGCAGCGCGTCACAGGCCGCTGGAGGCATGACGCGACCGCCGCGCTCCATCCCGCAACCATCAGTGTCCTACGGATTCTCTTGCATTACGGTTACGACCGTAATGCAAGAGAATCTGCTGTCTGAGCCTCACGCCGTGCACTGTAGAGTTTCTTGCATTATGGGCGCCCCTAACCATAATGCAAGAAACTCTATAGTTGTTGGACGCGCGTCCCCGCGATGCCTTCGCTCACCAGGCTTTGGGCATGCGCGAAACCATAGGCCCGCCGGGCGGCCGCGATTCCGCGGCTGCAGCACGCCACCCGTGCCGCAAACCTACAGACGAGTATGGCTGCCTGCGGATTCCCTGCCTGTCAAGAGGACTGAGAGGCCAGCGGCAGGCGCGGAGAGATACCCAAGGTGGTATGGGCTCGTCACTGGGGACACTGTTACGATGCCATCTGGAGGCCCGTTAGCTTCTCCGTCCGTTCTCTGGCAATCCCCACCGCCTAACCAGTGCCCCCGCGAGCGCGTTATGCATTGCTGCGAAACACGCCCCCGCTACCAACCTGCAACCTCGATTGTCAAAGCTCCCGGCAGGCGATGGTAGCGGGGTCCCGATTCGAACCTGCGACCTATTGTGCTTGTTACGCGGCGATGGAACCGCCCTGAGGAGTGTTTCCAGTTCGTCGGGAGCTGCCCGGACGGCGGCTATTGCCAAGATAACAGAGCCAAGAATCCCACATACGCACAACTGCACCACGCCCGCGGCTATTCCCCCCGGAACGCCGTCCTCTCCAGCCCCGCGCTTCGCTCCGTCTGAGCCGCCAAGGCCGGTCTCATCGCCGGGTAACAACCACAAACATGGTCACTACTTTTCCGATCCTCTGCCTACTCGGCTCGTATCCTTGCCGTCCCCGTGAGCAGCGGCTGGCCCGCGTTCTCATAGACCGTTGCGCTGATCTCATACCTGCCTGGGCTGGGCAGCCTCGCCGGTCCGTGGTGGAAGTAGACTTCGCCCTTGTAGTCGGGGAAGTTGGTGAGCAGCTCCTTGGCCTCCTCCTGCGGCAGTCGCTCCAGCGGCTCGTCCAGCAGTACGTGGCCTTCCCCGCCCTTTGCCGGACTCGCCGTCACCTTGATCTTCAGGTCTGCCGGCCTGTCGTACAGGACGATCCAGTTGACCGGGAACGGCTCGTTGCTCGGCCACACACACCCGCCGTCCACCAGCCAGATGTGGTCCGAGAGCGGGCGGACCAGGCCGAACCCGTGAAACTTGCTTTGCCCCGGGGTGGACTCGGGCGAGGTGTCCACCGGTTGAAACGCTGGAGGGCCGCCCGCCTGGGCCTCCCGGTACTCCGGCGGGCCGATCAGCGCCTCGATAGCGAAGGCCATCTGGTGGGTGAGCACAACATTGTCCCACCGCTGCGTGATGACGCCCCGGCCGTCGATCAGGAATGTCGTCGGGATGATCTTCACCCCGTAGGCCTCGGCCACTCGCTTCTGCGGCGTGTCGGCCAGCAGCGGTATTGTCCCGACCTTGCCTTCTTCGACTCCGTCAGCGGTGACGATCCGATTCCTGTCCAGCATCCAGTCGTAGGTGAAGTTGATCTGTGAGCTCCTCTCGCTGAACTGCCCAGTCTTGATGTAGGCGGCGTCAACCAGGACCACCTGGAGCCCCTTTGTCGCGTACTGGGAGTGCATGCTCCTGAGGAAGTTGACCTGCTTGCGCGTTTCCTTCGCCTGATCCGCGTGGCGCGTCTCGTGGACCTGGACGAAGGAGAGCAGGACCGGCTTGCCCCTCAGGTCCGAGAGCCTCAGCTTTCCCCCGCGGACGTTCTCCAGCTCGAAATCCGGCCCGGTCACCCCAACCGCGATTGCGCCGGAGCCGGGCTGTCGGGCCGCGCCCGTTGTCGGGGCAGCGCCGGCGACCGAACCGGTTTGAGAGGCGGCCTCGGCGGCCGAACCCGTTGGGGGGGCGCTGTTCTGACCCGAACCCACTCGATACACGGTAAGGGCCAGCGCGGCCAGCATACATACACCCACCACGGAGATCAGCGGCTTGGTCATCCAACTGCTCGCCTTCTGCTTCGACCTTGTGGTTGGCTTCATCCTCTTCACCTGTCACTTCGGGAAGATCGGATTGTCGTTCGGCGGCAACGACAAAGCGGGGGGCAGGCCTTGCTGTCCCTGCCCCCCGCAATCACCGCTCTCTTCTTCTAACCCTTCGGTATGGCGGATGCCTCATTGGAGTATCCGCTCTCAAGTCCGCCGGCGACGGCGGTGACGACGTAGTAGTGGCGCATCCCGGGGTCAGCGTAGACCCGTATGTAGGTCTCCGTGATACCCGTTTCGATCATGTTGTACGGGCCGCCGCTCACCAATGAGTGATAGACGTTGTAGCTCTCAGCGCCGGGTGAGGCGTCCCACGCCAAATCAATCTTCTTCGGCTGGCCCGGTACCGACGCCGTCAGGTTCGTCGGGGGATCGGGGCCCTCCTGCGGCGTGGCGCTGGCCTCGTTGGAGTACCCGCTCTCGCCAGACGAGTTCACCGCCGTGACGGCGTAGTAATACGTGACACCGTTGGTGAGTCCGGTGTCCGTGTAGCTCGTGTCGGTGATGCCGGGGAACACGGTGTCATAATCACCGCTGGTTGTTCCTCGGTAGACCTTGTAGCTGGTGGCTCCCGACGAGGCGTTCCAGTTCAGCTCGACCTGCTCGTTGCCGGGCGTGGCGGTCAGCCCGGTGGGCGGGTCAGGTATGGGCGGCGCCTCCGGCGTGGCGCTGGCCTCGTTGGAGTTGGGGCTCTCGCCTGCCGAGTTCACCGCCGTGACGACGTAGTAGTAGGTTTCGTAGTTGGTCAGGCCGGTGTCCGTATAGGTGGTCTCCGTGACACCGGTCTCGATCGTGTCGTACGGCCCGCCGCTGGTCTCGGATCGCTTGACCTTGTAGCTGGTGGCTCCCGGCGAGGCGTTCCAGTTCAGCTCCACCTGCTGGTCGCCCGGCGTGGCCGTCAGACCGGTCGGAGCCGGCGGTGGGGTGGGCTCGCCGGATGACTCCAGCGCGCCGATGTCGGGAGAGCCGACGATGGCATTCCCGATGAAGTCCCGGTTCGGGGCGCCTGAGATCGTAGTCCCCGCGTTGATCGCAGGTGAGCCCTCATCCAGAGCGAATGCCGTCGCCGCATTGCTCCTGCCAGTCGGCGCAGGCGAAATGGGGCCGACGAACTGCGGGTCCGCGTACTGACCATTGGCATCCTGGCCTGACCCACTCTTGTAGCTGGCGAATGTGGTGTAGGTGGTGGGCGTGCCGGAGTTCCAGAGGCCGCCATACTTCCAGGTGGACGTGCCCCCTGTGTTCCAGTAGAGGTTGTAGTCAAAAGCCGTATCGCTATACGCGTACATGAAGTACCCTGTCGTCGAATAGACGATGTTGTTCTTCATGAATCTCGTATAGCCCGGGGCGAAGCCTCCCCAAACCTGGCTGATGGCCGGCACATCCGCCGCAGGATTGTGATAGAGCGTGTTGTTGTAGATGCTGAAGGCACCAATCTCGCCGTTAGGCTCGCCCGAGTATACGCTGTTGCACCAGAAGTTTATCTCCCCGTAGTCCCACGTGCCGCTGACCCCGCTCTGCCGACCGTTGTTGGCGAGGATGTTGTACCTGACAACGTGGCCCGTATTGAGCACTCCGTAGTTCCCAAGTATGTGGACCCCATAGCCGTCGCAGTCGTGCCCATAGCAATACTGCAATGTCACGTCTACGCAACAGGAGTCGATATCGAGAGCTCCTCCGTCATTCTCGTTGGTGTGGATGTTGTAATACTCGTCATTCTGCCAGGTCGCGTATCTGCAGTGCTCCAGGTAGGGCACCGCATAGCCGCCACTGTACGTGTCATGGCCGACGTTGTTTTCCACGAGGATATTGTCCCACCAATCGACATTCATCGGAACCCATGTGTTGTACACGGTGTTGTTCCTGATCGTGATGCCATCGTTTTGCTGGGAGTAGTCCCCGATCTTATAGCTGCCCCCGTTCCACATGGCCCAACCGTCCATGTCGTAAATGGTGCAGCCATCGATTGTGACGTCGTTGATGATCCGCCAGTCAGTTTCACCGCCCTGCCAGGACGAGCACGTGGTGATGCCCGTGGACCCATTACCAGCTAGGTCGTGGATGACGAGATTTCGAAACACGAAGTGCTCCAGCGTCGTGTAGTCTTGCGAATTCCAGATGACAGCGCCATTCTTCTTGGCGGCGGCGCCTTGGCCCTTGAGCTTGTGGTATATCTCCAGGTTGTTGACCTCCCAGCCACTCACGTCCACCAGATCGATACCGTTCAATGCGTCCGTGTTGATCTTCGGCAGCGGTCCGGTGCCGTAGGCATCGATAACGATGGGATTCTGCGCCGTTCCCGAACCTTGTGGCGCGAAAGAGCCGATGAAGCTCGCCCCGCGGGCGAACAGGATCTCGTCGCCGGCGGCGAAGGTGGCGGCCTTGTAGGTGTCGAAGTCCGTCTGGTTGTCGATGTAATACGTCGTTGCCGACGCCGGCAGGACGCTGCCCAGCAGGCCGAGCAGCACCACCGCCCCTAAGATGAGAAGCGTGATACGACTGCGTGCAAGCGACATCTAACATCCCCCTTTCGGTAACACAGGATGACGACACGTCGCACAATGACGAGACGCGGGCATATGAAGCCTTCCAGACCCAGAATCACCTCCTTTCACAAAGCAGTTCCAGTGTAGCTAGCGACCGGGGAATCGTCACCAGACATCGCGATGGACTTCCCGAACATTTGGATCGATCGTGGAATCCACTGGATATTTCGCCTCGATTCCGGTATATTCGGATGGAGACGGAGACCCACTGAGGCCAATCCGCATCGGTCCACGCAGGCCGACTCAGCGGAGGTCAAGAATGGGAACAGCCAGCGGTCCTGCCTCGAAGAGAAGTCCGGAGGCACGTTTTCCTGCCAGACGCATAGGCCGGGACGTGATGGCCATGCCCATCGAGGGTCCCGCGCGCCCGGGCAGCCCCTTCTTCGTGATCGTGCGCGAAGAAGAGCATCCCTTGCCCCTCGACGCGGACATGCACGGCTACTTCGAGGTCGGCATCCTCACTTCCGGCGGGCAGGAATGGCACTTTGAGGATACCATGACGATCATGGAGCGCGGCGATGTGTATCTCACCGCATCGTGGGAGCCACATGGATGGCGCGTCCTCGAGCCCTCAACGCGGACCGTTCAGCTCACCTTTCTGCCCGAGGCGGTCGGAGACGAGATACTCGCCGGCCATCCTTGGCAGCACATCTTCGCCGTTCATCCAAGCGAGCGGCCCCGCGTGACAGGACGGCGCATGCGCGAGGAGGTGCTGGCCGTCGCGAGCGATATCGAGCGCGAGGTAAGGGAGCAGCGTCCCGCTTGGCTCGAGGCCGCGCGGCTGGGCCTATTCCGTCTGCTGCTCGCGCTGGCGAGGGAATGGCGTTTGCCCATCCGCCACAAACAGCAGAGCCGGGTCCGCGCCACGGACCTCGAGCGCATCATGCCCGTGTTCGATCTCGTCCGGACGTCCCCGGAGCGCCGAGTGAGTCGGAAAGAGGCCGCCCAGGCTTGTGCGCTGAGTACTGCTCAGTTTGGTGTGGTCTTCCGCCGCGCGATGGGCGTGACCTTCGGCCACTACGCGCTTCGCGCGAGGCTGGTTCGGGCTGCCTATCTCTTGCTCCAGACCGATCTCTCGGTTGAGGAGATCGCGGGCGGGTGCGGCTTCGCCGATGGAAGCCACCTCTCCCGCATCTTCCACAAGCACTACGGAGCGAAGCCGGCCGATTACCGCGCCCAGCGCCGCCGCGTGGACGCGACGCCCCGCCCCTCGGCCCGCAAGCGTCGACGCGGCTAGTCTGCTGGCAGTATGTTCAGACACCGTCGGAACGAGGGTTATCACTCTGAGCGTCAGCGCAAGAGGGCACACACGTGCTCGCCCCGACGCTCAATCAGGACCAAGACTTCGTTGACAAGACACGAGATCCACCGCCGGCGACCGGCGCCGCCCCCGCCATAATGAAAGCCCACAGCGCCCTCATCGATCCACCTTCAGGTTGAGCTGCTGGAGGGTGCAATTGTAGTCATCGTAGCTGCCGGAGGATACCATCCACAGTGCCTGGCCGTCTTCGCTCATCCACTTCGTTGGGAAGTTCGGCTGGTAGTCTCCGTATGTTCCCCAGTCGTCGTCCAGGTAGAAGAGCGCCCATGGGCCCCATGGCTCCGGCGCCTCGAAGAGAGTGAGCTGGCTTCTCTTCGTCGACTCCGGGAACGCCTGGTGGTAGGGACGCGGCTTCCCCTGTGCGTCTATGAAAGCGTAGTTCCCGAGCAAGTACCTCCCTAACCCCCTGTTGAAGGCCACGTGGTCCTCGCCAGTCATCAGTGGATATCGAAAGACGGGCACCGCCTTGGAGTCATGGACGTCCCAGATTGGTTCCGCGCCTCTGCAAAGCTCGACAACGAACTCCCATGCTGAGCGATCGAGGATGCGCGCCTTTGGCACGCGGCCGAGCAGGATGTAATCACCGTTCTCCCAGTAGCTGTTGCCGTCGTCTGCCCCGGGGAAGTACGCGTACACATATTCGTCCCGTGCGCCTTGGTAGTCCCTGCCAAACTGGAGGAAGTGGCACGAGCTCAGCCTCCCCGTGAAGAAGTCGGTTGGCGTCGCCTCGCGATTCCACGTCCGTCCGTAGTCATCGGTCGTGATAATCCACCCGTATATGTTCCGCTGGCGGTTGAGGTTCGGATCCTCGCCGTAGTTCATGGCCTCTACCGCGAAGTAGATCATGCCGTCAAGACTCAGCAGGCCCGCTGGCTTGACGCTCCTCCGTGGAGCACCCGGCGGTGTCGGACAGTATTCGTCTACTTTGACCGGAGTGTTGTCGATCAGGTAAAGGCTCGGCCGCCACCAGCCTTCGCTCGGATCCCCAACCACCTTCCAGAAGTTCATCGGGCTGTCCAGGTTGTCGCCCGCGCCCGCGTACAGGTTCCCATCCGCGGCCCACGTAAGAGGCCACATATCGCCGTCGCCCTTATGGTAGCGGCACGCATGTGGCACCACCTCGGCGATGTGGGTGCTCGCCGGGTAGTCGGGTCTCGGCCCGCTCAGATAGCTCTCGCGTTTTCCTGGGTCTGATATGGGCGGCATCATGACATCCTCTGGGTGGCTCAGGCCTATTGTAGTGGTCGCAGCCGTCGAATGTGAAGAGGCGGCCCGCTCTCCGCGCGGTGCGACTGGGTGGGCCGGGCGACGGCGCGACCGCCTGGGCGGAGATGCTGGGAGGCCGACCGTGAGCCTACCGTTCCAGTCGCACGATGACGCCGCTCCGGGGTGGCACAGCCGTCACCAACTCGCCGTCCTGCTGCGAGCAGTTCGCCCCATGCAGGAGGTCCTCCACCGATCGGTAGTGCCGCGCGAGGGCCAGCCGGATGACCTGCTCGGACTCCGTCGGGTTCACCAGAATAGCCGCGTCGGCCTCATCCGACTCCATCGGGAAGGTGAAGACCCCCTTACCATTGATCAGTGTGCCCCACGGCGGCGCTGCCCCGGCCCGACGCGCGAAGTCGGCCAGGAACCACTCCTCCTCCAGCGAACCCGGATGAAGCGCACAGCGGAGTGTGAGGCAGGTGCCCATATAGAGCGAACGACCGCGCCCCAGCGCGGTCTCCGCTGCAATTGGGTAGCCTTCAGGGGAGGTCGCCAGCACCTCTGACCCGCCTGCGTCCAACAGGTTGTAGAACAACTCCGTGTGCAGCGTGCGCGGTCCCAGGTTGAACGAAGGCATGCTCAGGATCGGGGCCGAAAAGACATCAATCACCTCCGGGAAGACGCTCTCCAGCCCCGCACCCGGCTGGCGCCGGTAGACGGCCCCGTGAGGATCCATGAACGCCAGCGGCGTCTCCCCGTACACCCAGCCGCCCGATTGGGCGAACTCAGCCACTTTCCCGCCGACCGCGCGGTCCATCGCCTCGTTATAGGGCATGAACAGGCAACGGTAGCGGCTCAGACACCCAGCGAGCACTTCTCTCTCGCAGACGAACTCCGCCGGTATGCCCGCGTGCAGCAGGGCCCGATAGGAGCCATATTCTGAGTAGAGCTGGTTGTTGGCGCACTGCTTGCCACCCCATTCCACCTGGATAGACATTGCCTGGGTGTCGGTCGAATGCAGAATCGCCACCTTCGACTGAACCACCCTCAGCTCAGCCAGCCAGGAGGAGTGCTCTTCCAGGAGCTTCCCGATCTTGGTGATGCCGGCCAGGCGGCTTGTCGGCTTCCCTGACAAGGTCACCAGCCCCCATTCGCCGCCCTCCCGCCCAGAGGGGCGGGGACGCCACATCCAGTAGATCACTCCCTTCAAGCCGGAGCCCAGTGCGATCAGACTCTGCTGGATCAGGTCGGCCGACGTCGGCGTGTAGAACAGGCCTCCGCTCCAGGTGGCCGGCCCGCCCTGCAACTCGGTGATCATGGGATGCCCGTTCTTCTGTGAGCTGGCGACCCGCCTGTTGTGGAAGCTGAACCAGTCCATCAGTTGGTCCGGCACCAGGCCCGGCTGCTGCAACGGCAGATGCCAAGCCATGTGGGCCGACGAGCCCATGATGTCCACCACCTCCCCAAGCGCGTGGAAATCGCTGCCCAACCATGTCTCGTTGTGGCCAAAGGTGGCCGGGTTGATGTGGGTGGGGTGGTCTGGATCCAGCTCTTTGACTGTCCGGGACAACCATCCAATCGTGTCTGTCATAGCGCCAGCGTTAAACCGGAACCAGTCTTGTGCGATGGCGTAATTGCTGCCGTCGGGCCATTTGGTTGGGAACTCGGGAGGCGACAGCCATCGTCGCCCATCCTCGCTGACCATGTATCCAGGCCCATCCTGGCAAAGCACCCAGTAGTCCCGCCAGGACGGCACGACGGCCCCGGGGTTCAGGTTATCGAAGTCCTCGATACGGACTTGCTTGGGCCCGAACCACTTCACATTCAGTTGGTCAATGTTATTGGCATAACATTCGCGAAGCCATTCAATGAACCTGGCCCAAGTAGGCGGCGGTGGAGGTGTATGGCAGTGCCGGAAGGGCTCGTTCCATAGGATCCAAGACCACAGCGCGGGATGGGCTTGGTATCGGTTGATCGGGCCCGCAAGCGATTCAGCGAGTTGCTCGCGGCAGGCCGGGTCGTCCAGCGCGTAAGCCGTTTGCACTTCTGAGGGCTGCCCGATCTTCTGCGCACGATGCCGGGGCAGGTTGGGCGCCAGTGTGGGGCAGATGCCCAGGCCGGCCCTGGCCGCCTCCTCGAAGATCATGTCGGTCTCCTCGAAGTCGAAGCTGTCAGGCTCTACTTCGAGGTTGTCGAACAGGAAGATGCGGATGACAGTGAAGCCGCACTCTCGCATCTGTGCGAAGTCAGCGCGCACCTCCGCATGTGACGGGTGATGGTGCCACCAGTACTGTGCACCGTATGGGAGCTTTCCATTATGTGTGAACATTCGGGCCTTCTGATACTCCTTCTCTCGGGTGGCGGCGGGAAGTCCCGCTCTGGGGGTTGTCCGTGCTTTCGCCTTCCCGCACAGCGGGAGGGGCACCCATATATGGGCACCCCTCCCAGAGCTTCCGTGTCAATCGTCAGACAGTGATAACGAGGCTACCGAAGCGCGACGGCGCAGTCGTAGCAGTCATTCCAGGACATGGGGCAGAAGCTGCTGACGCCCAGAGCAGTCATGCTGAAGGGGTCCATCTGGTCTTTGGCTTCATCCGCCCATTTATCCAAGAATAGCTCGCTGTTTGTCCAGGAGGCATGCCCGTCGGCATAGCCGATGTTGACACCTCCGAAGTGGCGGGCGTAGGGCTTGCGCAGGCTCGAATCTCGCACGAACGCGCCGTCACTGGGCGCGTAGTTGAGGTAGCAGTCGGGGGACGCGAGATAGTCAGCACAGTCGGCCGGGGCTGCCTCCCAGTCCGCCCACCCCCAGAAGCCACTGCACTCGAGGGCGCAGATGTCGGGGTATGCCAGTATCCCGAGCCACAGCGCGTCGGTCCGGACGCCGCCATCGGCGCACACGACGGTGTTGACCGTGTCCTGAATCGCGGCCAGCTTCGTCTCATTGAGCCACTGGTTAGCGGCGATACTCTGGACGAACACCTTCGATGCGGCAGTGCCCTCGACGTAAGTGCTCATGCCATAGGCATACCTTCCCTGGATGAAGGTGTCTGTTACCTCGCCTCCCCATCCGTTGGGGTAGCAGCCGTCCTTCAGGCAGACGTCGTCGTCGAGCCGGGCCTCGTTAGCCTGGACCTCGGAGAACCAGTCCGGATCACCGTAAATCGTGAGAGCTCCGCCGGTCATCTTCGCGCTCGGGCAGTTCCACACGTCGCGGTTCTTGATATACTCGTCCAGCAGCACCGGCCATTTCAGGTAGGGGTTGGCCTTGTCGGTGATGGCGCAGAGACTGCCCCCACCGAAATCACCGCCGCTGCCGGGCACTGCGTTGAAGTAGTCCACCACCTCCTGCCGGTGCTCCCAGGCGGGGAACGTATCGTTGTTGTCCGCCAGGTACATCTGAATGGCCAGGGCGATGTTCTTGACGTTCGACAGACACACCGCCTTGCGCGCGGATTCGCGCGCCCGCGCAAATACAGGAAAGACCATCGCTGCTAGGATGCCTATTATCGCGATCACCACCAGCAGCTCAATCAACGTGAATCCTTTGTTCCGTGTCAGCTTCACTTCTTGCACCTCCCGTAGGATGAACACACACACTGCTCCGGCGCACTCCAGCCTGAGACCTTTCGTCACCTCCTTTCACAAGCAAACTGATCCTACGCCGCACCCCGACCCATGTCACTGGACATCGCGACGGATTTCCCGTCAATCTGGATGGGCCACCGAAGGGGGGCGGAGGCGCCGCTATGAAGAGGTGCGGGATGGAATCCCTGCGAGAACCCGCCTTGCGGTTCGCGCGGGACGCGTCGTAGTGTGCCCATCCGTTCGAGGATTCCTTGACCGGCCTACGGCAGGCATCGCCTCCCCCGCCTCTGTTCTAGGCCGCGCCGCTCCTTCGGGGTGGGAATACTGCTCTCGGGCACCGGCACGGATGGGGCTGCGGGGACAAGATGATCTGTGGAAGCCCGGCGCGGAACCAGTCTCCTGCTGGAAACTGGCTGGTCCGTCCGCGCGCAGGGAAGTGGGGCTTCTTCGATGGAAAACGCTTGGCTCGCATCTTCGCCGAGCGCCCGACATGCGCGCAAAGAATTGCCGTCCGGAGGGAGCGATAGATACGCATTCTCAGGCTAGAGTGACACTGGTGCCGCGGCACTAGACCCGGCCGCCAGTGATCGCTGCCACGGCCGTCCACACACCTTTGTTCAGCAGGTCCCCGATGATCAGCCCGATCGCCAGCGGGATCGTGCTCCGGTAGAGACGAAGCCCTCCGTAGCGGATGACCAACGTCTTGCACGCCCACCCTGTAAAGAAGGGGAGCCAATACCAGTTCAGCCCCCAACACATCCCCGCCATGTACCCCACTGGATGCAACGGCCACCACCAGAAACGAAGCCGCATGACGGCGAGGAAGCTCGCAAAAGCCGCGCCGAACAGAATGGCGATCACACCGTTGGCGTCAGGCGGAGTGGGCGTGAGGATACGCCACAGCGTCCGTCCGCCGGCCGCGGTCGCCAGATGGTTAGACCTGGCCCCAGCCAGGGCCAGCCACCCGTAGTGGTAGATGCCCATCAAGACGAGTATGCCGCCGGCCACGAGCACGAACAGAAACGCCGACATCACCGCGCCCGAGAGGCGCCGCCGGTCGATCTGAGCCGCGTCCGCGATCTTGAAGGTCTCCAGGGCGTTGCCGCTGCACACCTCGAGAGTGAGTCCGAAGCCCTGGCCGTAGACCCAGCGGAGGGTTTGCAGCGTGATCGTCTCTGGGACCCGGTAGAAGGCGCTGCCGAAGGGAACCTGCATGGCGAACTCGAGGTCGAAGGGAAACATGGTGAAACCAAGGCCGGTCTCGGCCCGCAGCCGCGCCCACACCACGTAGTAGCCCACAATCCCGGTGATGAGTGCGGCCCCTACGAACAGCCGGCATCCAGCCGCCCAGCAGAAGTAAACAAGCCCCGTGAAGGAGATCAGCAGCCCGAGCAGGGCCATACGATAGGACAGGGGCTCATCGGTGTCGGTCCGCCTGCGGCCGGCCGTAAGCGCGGCGCGCAAGGCGCGCCCGAGGTGCCTGCGCGCGCTCCACAGGCTCCACAGGCCGATGGCGAACAGTGCCCCTCCTCCCTGATAGCGCGGCGCCGGGAAGTTGCTGAACCACAGGTCGGCCGGTCCGGAGGGCTCGGCGCCAGCTGCAACCGCTGCCACGTTCACCGCCACCAGCGCCCACCAGAAGAACCACGTCGAGAACGATAGATCCTTCGGGATGAGATAGGCGATGGCGATCATCCACGGCCAGAAGAAGAAGGTTACCTCCCCTACGCCTGCTAGCGGCCCCACTTTCGTGGCTCCGATCAGCGGGAGCGGCCCGAGCGGGACACTGGGGATCGTCGGCACCCGTGAGGAGAGACCATTGGCGAATGTCAGGCCGAACGACAGCACCGCGCCCAGCCAGAATGCGCGGGATCTGCTCAGGCGCCCTCTGCTGCTTAGGTCCCCAGAGCGCTCGTCGCCCACCATCTCCAGGGGCACCAGTGCGATTGGGAACGCCAATCGGTCGTGGTGGATCCACTGCCGCTGCAGCAACGCGATGGCGCAAAACGCACAGAGAAAAAGCGCAGCCGTGAACCCTAGCCATGCGCCCAGTGGATTCCACCATAGCGCCCACGGCACGCTCGCCTTCCCTTCGAAAAACCGCTCTACCGCCATTGGATCGGTCGGCGCGAACCACGGGGGAACCTGGGAGAGAAACACCCGCTCAAAATCCACGAAGTTCCGCGCGAGGTAGTGGAAGTGGATCGCGCTGGCGAGCATCCACGGCAGCACCATCCTGCTCACAAGGGGGCCACCCACAAGCAGCATGGCGTAGATCACTAAGAGCTCTCGGCGGGTCAGGCCGCTGCGACGGAAGACCGGCAGCCCCATGGCTCCCGTCAGGAGGAACAGTGCCACCAGTGGCCCGGCCGCCGGCGTGCGGCTGAGAAACTCCACCTTGTTCCACGCTATGTCCACGTAGAAGCTGACGAGGCCGAAGAAGAAGAGCAACGCGAGGCCGATCACTGCCGCGCGCAGGGTCACGCCCCCAGCATCGTGCTTGGCCTTGCCGCCCTCAAGAACCACGCCGCTCCTGGAACCGGCCCTAGTTGTGTCAGTCCGATGGATCACGATCATCCTAGCGCGCCGCGCTTCCCGGACCCCCATTGGGACTGGCGGCAGCAGCCGTCATCTGCGCAGCACCATAGTACACGTCCAGACCCACCGGGTCATGGGACGGCGCGATTGGGTTTCCGTACTTATTGAGGGCGCTGCGCCTGGTCCTGGCCCACTTGGTCGGCTTCAGCCAGCCGGCCCTGGGCATACTGCTGCTTCCAGTTGCGCACCACCGTCTGGCACAGCTCATAGCGTCGGCACACCTGCGCCATGGTGGCCGCGCCGGCCAGCACATCCTCTACCACCTGCCGCTTGAAGGCCGCACTGAATCTTCGTCTCACTGCCATGATTGTCAGTCGGCATCCAGGATTGACCCACCATCGGCGGCCAATACTGACCCGCCCCGGATCAGTGAGATCAGGTCGTCTCGCCCGTCAGATCGCTCCTCTCGGTCCTCCGGTCCTTACTCCTCGTGGGTCAGGTTCCGACGCCGATTGCCCCGCTAGGCGGGGTCATTACTGTATGCCGGCTAACAAGCAGGGGGGAACCCATTATCAGTCAGCTGGGAGGAGTCGGACGCGCGCCGGCACGGCCGCTTTGGGCACATCCTTCGAATCATCCTCACTGTCAGCCCAACGAGATCCCTTTAGCGTGTGCTACCATGGACCCAGCCGACGCGTCATAATGCCTGGACAGAGTTTCTAGAGAGGACAACCATTTCTTACAACCGGCGGGGAGATGTCGACCGGCCCGGCGCAAAGCGCCGGGCCGGCTTCCTTCAACAGTGCGTGACCAGGTGGCCCTACAGACCCAGCCCGGTCGGGCACTTACTGCGGCGTTCCCTGCAGCTTCGCGTCATCCACGTACATATAGTCGTCGGTCGAATTGGCGTGGAGCATGAAGCGCAGCCTCAGGTAGAAGTCGTCGTTGGCCCCAGCCGGCAGCGAGTACTGGAAGTAGTGAAGCGCACCGTCCTCTTCGGGATCGCCGTCGTCTATGCGCTTCAACTGTATCCAGTTGGGGTCATCGTACCACAGGGCCTCACACCACTCGCCGGACTCGAGGCTGGAGGCGCCGATGTAGAAGGAGACGACGATGTCCTCGTAGTCCGAGGTGGAGCACCTCTTGTGCATGTTCGGGGTTCCCGATCCGCTGATGCGGACGCTGTGGGTATCGTGCTTCGGGTCGCCCGAGTACCACTCGACGGTCCCGCTGGTGGTCCAGTCGCCCACAGTGTTCGTCGCGAAGTCATGGAACTCGATGGTGGTCAGGCTGGACACCGAGATGTAGTTGGTCTTGGTCTCGCCGTCGGAGCCGCCGGCATTGCTGGCGGTGAGGCCGACCGTGTAGTCACCCGCGCTGGTGTACTGGTGGCTCGGGTTCTGGCTGGAGGAAGATCCACCGTCCCCAAAGGTCCAGGACCAGGAGGTCGGGTTGTTGGTGGAGGAGTCGGTGAAGTTGACCGTGAGCGGCGCAGTTCCGCTCGTCGGTGAGCCGGAGAAGTTGGCCACCGGCGGCGGGACCGTGACGGTGATGTAGTTGGTCTTGGTCTCGACATCCGACCCGTAGGCGTTGGCCGCGGTGAGACTCACCGTGTAGATGCCCGCGCTGGTGTACTGGTGGCTCGGGTTCTGGGCAGTCGAGGTGCCCGTGTCGCCGAAGTTCCAGGACCAAGAGGTCGGGCTGTTGGTGGAGGAGTCGGTGAAGTTCACTGTCAGCGGGCTAACCCCGGTCGTGGGCGAGCCGGAGAAGGCTGCCACGGGGGCTGCCCCGACAGTGATGTAGTCGAGCTTGGTCTCGGTATCCGAGCCGTCGGCGTTGGTGGCTGTAAGGCTGACATCGTAGTCGCCGGCAGACGTGTAGGTGTGGCTCGGGTTCTGGGAAGTCGAGGTGCCGCCATCGCCGAAGGTCCACGACCACGAGGTCGGGCTCTTCGTAGAGGCATCGGTGAAGTTCACCGTCAGCGACACAGCTCCGCTTCTCGGGAAGCCGGAGAAGTCGGCCACAGGAGGATTACCAGCAGTAGTACCACCCTTGACAACGACGTCGTCCACATAGCCGTAGTCGGTGGGCCAGCTTCCGTTGACCTTGAAGCGGAGCTTGAAGTTCGGGTTGTTGCCTGCGCCTGCCGGCAGCGAGTACGTGTAGGAGTTCCAGACCGGACCCCCTATCACGCCGTCGAGCTGGGTGAGCACCGTCCAAGTGCTGCCGTTATACCACAGCGCCTGCACGTTCTCACCTGCTTCGAGCTGCATGGCCCCCAGATAGAAGGAGACCTCTATGCTCGAGTAGCCCGCAGTCGAGATGGTGCGTTCCAGGGAGGCAGTCTCGATGAACTCGACACTGTGGGTGTCGTTCTTCGGGGTGCCGGTGTACCAGTTCACGGTCCCGCTGGTGGTCCAGCCGGAGAGCGCGGACTCGAAGTCGTCCGAGAAGATGGTCGTGGGACCGCTACTCGAGACGCTTATGTAGTCGGTCTTGGTCTCGCCGTCGGAGCCGGCGGAGTTGGCCGCCGTGAGGCTGACGGTGTAGTCACCTGCACTCGTGTATTCGTGGGTCGGGTTCTGGATGGTGGAGGTGCCGCCGTCGCCGAACGTCCAAGACCACGCGGTGGGGCTGTTGGTGGAGGAGTCGGTGAAGTCCACCGCCAGGGGCGCAACTCCCGTCGTCGGCGCTCCGGAGAAGTCAGCCACCGGTGCGACGGGTCCACCGGGCACGCCAGCCTGCAACTTCACGTCGTCCACGTACATGTAGTCGTCGGATGCGTTGGCATGGAGCATGAAGCGCATTCTGAGGTAGAGGTAGTCATCGGCCCCACTCGGCAGCGAGTACTGGAAGTAGTGAAGCGCACCGTCCTCCTCGGGAGCGCCGTCGTCTATGCGCTTCAACTGTATCCAGGTGGTGCCGTCATACCAGAGGGCCTCACACCACTCGCCGGACTCGAGGCTGGAGGCGCCGATGTAGAAGGAGGCGACGATGTTCTCATAGCCCGCGGTCGAGGTCCTCTTGTGCATGTTCGGGGTTCCCGATCCGCTTATGCGGACGCTGTGAGTGCCGTTCTTGGGGCTGCCCGTGTACCACTCAACAGTGCCGCTGGTTGTCCAAGAGGCCAAAGTGTCTGACTCGAAGTCATCCAGGAAGATCTGCACCTGTCCGCCGCTGGTCACCGAGATGTAGTCGGTCTTCGTCTCGCCGTCGGAGCCGGCGGCGTTGGTGGCGGTCAGGCTCACCGTGTAGTCGCCATCGCTCGTGTAGGTGTGGCTCGGGTTCTGGGCGGTGGAAGATCCGCCGTCGCCGAAGGTCCACGACCACGAGGTGGGGCTGTTGGTGGAGGAGTCGGTGAAGCTGACCGTGAGCGGCGCGTATCCGCTCGTGGGCGAGCCGGAGAAGTTGGCCACCGGCGGATTCTGCGGAGGCGAGCTCACCGAGATGTAGTTGGTCTTGGTCTCGCCGTCGGAGCCGCCCGCGTTGGTCGCCGTGAGGCTGACGGTGTAGTCGCCCGTGCTGGTGTACTGGTGGCTCGGGTTCTGGGCGGTCGAGGAACCGCCGTCGCCGAAGGTCCAGGACCACGCGGTGGGACTGTTCGTACTTAGGTCGGTGAAGTTCACCGTGAGCGGCGAAGCTCCGCTCGTGGGCGAGCCGGAGAAGTTGGCCACCGGAGCCTGAGCTGTGGTGACGCTGATATAGTTGGTCTTGGTCTCGCCGTCGGAGCCGGTGGAATTGGTCGCCGTCAGGCTCACAGTGTAGTCGCCCGAGCTGGTGTAGATATGGCTGGGGTGCCGGGCGGTCGAGGTGCCGCCATCGCCGAAGGTCCACGACCAGGAGGTCGGACTGTTCGTGCTCAGGTCGGTGAAGTTCACCGTCAACGGGGAGTCACCGCTGGTGGGGTTGCCGGAGAAGTTGGCGACCGGGGCCTGCGGTGCGCCCGGACCGTACACCTGTAACTCGTGAACCCAGATGGCCCATGCACTGCCCGCCGCGGTAACGTTGACCCGCACATAGCGGCCGGAGGCGCCCAGCCCCCATATGTCGTCTATGCCGCCGCTGCCGCGGTTCTCGGTGTAGACGGTGGTCCAGGAGCTGCCGTTGTTCGACACCTGTACGGTGTACCTGGCTCCATAGTACTTGCGCTGGAACCACTTGAGGATGACCCGGTCGATGTCCTGCACCGAGCCAAGGTCTACCGTCAGCGTGCCCGTGTTCTGACTGCCCTGGCAGGCCGTGTTGTCGTTGCCGTCAACGGCATTCGACGCAGTGCCGCCAAAGGTGGAGCTGGCCGACTTGTTCAAAGCCAGATTCGTGCCCGAGGGCATCCCTGGCCAGGAGGGATCCGGCGTGACCCAGTAATTGGTCGGGTCGGCCGACCAGTCGTAGGCCTCCTCGTAGTCGGTGTAGCCGTCTCCGTCGCTGTCCGAGTCGTACGGGTTCAGCGGCAGCTGGCGGAAGTGGCTGCGCAGCTCACACTCCTCGGCATTGGTCAAGCCGTCGCTATCCCAGTCGAGGGGGCCGTTGGAGGAGTCGTCAACCTGGTCGTAGTAGGTCGAGTTCCGGTATCCCCAGGCGACTTCCGCGGCATTGATGATCCCATCGCCGTCGTAGTCCGCCGCCTGATCTCCTTGCGGATACGGAAAGTGGATGGTGTCCAGCACTTCGAAGTTCGATGTGCTCAGGAAGTTCTCGGGCCAGAACTTCACCACTTCGCCGCTGGACTCCCTGTTCGACATCCCGCATCCCGGAATGCTCAGGTAGGGGTCGTAGCCATAGACGCGCCAGTGGTTGCCCTGGATATGGTGACAGCCCGCATAGTCTGTGACATACATCCCGTAGTCCCGGGCCGCATAAGCCAGCGCCTTCTCGGTGTGGTTCCAGCCGGAATTCTCGATAGCATTATCGGTCCACACGCTCGGCTTCAGCCGGAACGCCGCAGCCTCCGGCAGACGATTGGGATAGCCCGTGCTTCCGGTGCCGCCGCCGTCGTTCTTTGTGGCCGGCGGACATGGATCTGCCGCTGGCTCCGTGAAGCTGTAGCACAGCGCGTGGTTGATGGTGCCGGCCGCCAGCTCGCCGGGGAAGACAGTCCCAAGGGAGAGGGCGATGCCGCACCCCCGGTGGGCGTTGCCAACCGGAGTGCTGCCGGACCCCTCCAGGTACATTGCCCCGCCGTTGCGGGCCTCGTAGTACCCAGACGAGTTCCTCGTCAACTCCAGGGTGCTGTAGTTATAGTTCGGAGCCCATAGGTTCCACTCCATCCCACGAGCGGTGTCGATGATACTGAAGTTGCCATCCGAGTCATCTGTGCATTTCAGCGACTGGTCTGTGGGGAACGGCACGTCCCGCAGCCAGTGCCCCATGTCATACCAGGATTCGCTCAGGTAGACGTCCTCCAACTGGTAGTTGTTCCCGTTGACGTAGTACGTCGACTGGGTCCAGGAGCCGATGTTGAATCTCATCCTGGTGGAACAAGCATTGTCAACGAGGTCCTGGATTAGCTGGTTGCTGTAGGGGTCTATGGACGCATCGTAGGGAATCGTCTGGAGAAACGCGCATTTGTCCTGCGGATAGTTTGGTGGCTCCACCGACGCGAACGTGACGCCGAAGCTCAGCAGGATGGCCGCCACTATGACGGCTGGAGAAACCCAACCGGGAAACTGCTTTCGGCTGCTCATGTTTTGTTCATCCTCTTGCGACTTGAGTTGTACTGCCGCCCGAACCGATCTCTGATTTTGCCTGCCGTGCGCCTCCTTTCCCTCGTCCGGGCACGACCCCGCTGCCGCGAGCGGTCTGCCCGTTCCTTCAAGGACCGGACCTCGTGCCAGTGGAGCGGCGATACCGTCACCCCGCGGTGAGCCTTGCCAGTTTTCAGTATAAGTATCGCAGCGCACGCACCCTGGTCCATAGCGGAATCTATGCAAGAGGCACCATTTCTTACGATCGGAGGGGAGATCTCGCGAAACCTATCTCAGGTGCTCGCGGTAGGCCTTGGGCGAGACACCCGTGACTTGGGCGAACGCGCGGCTGAAGCGCCCCGGGTCACTGTAGCCAGCAGAGTAAGCTATCTCGGAGATGGCCAGGTCAGACCTCTCCAGCATGTTCTTGGCTGCGTTGATGCGCAGACCGCGCAAGTAGTGGGAAAGCGGGTACCCGAGGTGAGTGGAGATAAGGCGGCTGAGATGGTTGGGACTGTAGCCGACGGCGGCCGAGACGTCGGTCAGTCGCATGCGATGCCGGAAGTTGAGGTCACAGAACCGCAGAGCCGCTTGGATAACCTGCCAGGTGTGCTCGTCCGGGCAAATGGTGAGACTCTCTCGCGGCCGGGTGTCTATCAACCGGCCCCGCTGCAAACGGCGCATGAGAATGCAGCAGAGATACCTCAGCAGGCCGTGGACGGCCCTCACCCAACCCCATTCGTGAAGGGCTAACTCCGTGGCAATTGCAGCGGTTATGTTCTCCACATGTGTGCGGCCAAAGAGGGCGACGCTTGGCCCGACCCGATAGCCGGCAGAGTACGCATAGGCTGTCTGGTCCAGGCGGGCGTAGGTAGCGTCAGTGCCGCACCAGATCATGGTGTACGGACGCGGCGGTTCGGCAGGCCACTCGTCGTGCTCTACGCCAGGAGCGATGACCAGCAACTTGCCTGGCGTGAGGTCAAAGACTTGGGGAGCGGTGACCACGCGCGCAGCGCCTTCGGTGACAAACGCCAACTCGTGGCCGTTGGCTATGTGGCGTCTCAATACATCAGGGCGCGCCTCCATGAACGGCACTCTCGCGTTGGCGACGCGGAGCAAATCCGCGCTGCGCCGCCGCGCTGCGAGTTGAAGCAATGTCGTTCGAAAGAGGTGGAAAGTCCTCACGGGGCGCACCCGAGCATGATCTTCGCCGTTTTCTATCCTCCCGCACGAGCGTTTCCAGCAAATCCTCTACCACCTCCCCGCTACCCCTGCTTGATCAGCGCCACCATTGGCAACAGCGCCTGCCCATGCTCGACCAGAAACCGCCGCAGCGCGGCACTACGATCCCGGGCCTACAACCTCTGACACTCTCTTCTCACGGCGGTTCTCTCCTTCTCTGGCCGCTCCCCGACGAGCAGACCTGGTGGCTGGACATCCGGCGCGCGAACGCTACCCCGCTCGCCTCGCGATGGCCTGAATCGCGCCCCAGACGACCTGGTTGAGAAGATCTCCCCCGATCAGGCCGATAGCGAGTGGGATCGTCGCCCGGTAGAGCCGCAGGCCGCCGAAGCGGATGACCAGGGCCTTCGCCAGCCAGCCGACGAAGAGAGGCATCCAATCCCATTTCATCGACCAAGTGTTGGATGCGAGATAGCCGATGGGATGGAACGGCCACCACCAGAAGCGCTGCCGCATCATCCCGAGGAAGATAGCGAACGCCGCCCCCGCGCCGAGGGCCAGGCCTGTCGCCGGCTCGAAGGGGCTGGGGTTCTGGAGCTCATTGAAGATGCGGGCGCCATCCCCGTAGAGCTGCTCGCCCAACTCGGTTCCGCCGCGCAACCCGAGAAACCCGTAGTGGTAGATGCCGGTCAGTGTCACATACACGCCGAAAACCAGCGCGAGCATGAACCCGGCGGCCATCGCAGCCGTGAGGCGCCGCTTGCCGATGCGGGCAGCGTCGGCAACCTTGAACGCTTCGATGGCATTGCCCGGGAAGATGTCCGAGGACTTTCCGTAACCGGGGTAGTAGGCCCAGCGCGCCGAGACGATCATCACCACCTCCTGCGGCTTGAAGATGGTGCTGCCGAAGGTCCCCAGCATCACCGCCTCGACCTTCAGCGGGAATGAGAGAAAGCCCATGCCTGTCTCGGCTCGCAGCCGCGCCCACATGAGGAAGAAAACGAGGATGAGCCCGATCAGAGCCACCGCCACCTGGAGGCGGGACCCTGCCAGCCAGCAGAAACACACCATCCAGGCGAACGAGAGAGCGAACGCGACCAGCGCCCAACGATAGGGAATCGGCTCCTCCGCATCGTGTCCCGCCGACCCTCTGCTGAAGGCAACGCGCACGGCCCTCGCCAGGTGGCGGCGCGCGGTCCAGGCCGTCCAGGCTGCCAGCGCGAGCACTGCTCCCACTCCCTGCCAGTACGGGGCGGGGAAGTCGTTGCCAAACCACTCATCGGGCCGCTGGGGAGTGGCCCCCGCGGCGATGGCGAGCATAGTCAGGCTTACGCGGGACCACCAGAAGAACCAGCACGAGAAGGACAGCTCCTTGGGGAGGAGGTAGCCAAGCGCAATCAGCCATGGGTAGAGCACGATGTCGATATCGCCCAGACCGGCAAGCGGCCCCACGTTCTGCCATGGTACAACGGTCACCGGGCCGATGGGGATCGCACGCATGGTCGGCACCCACTGCGCGACGCTGTTGTAGAAGCCGATGCTGAACGAGACGAGCAGTCCTATCCAAAACATCCAGACAAGCGCTAGCCCGGCACTGCGTCCCCCGGGCCCGGCTTCCGACTCGCTAACGGTCTCGAGTGGGACCTCGGCGAGGGGGAAGCTCAGTCGCTCGTTCTGAATCCACTGGCGCTGCACGAGCGCAGTCAGCGAACACGACGCCACCACCAGGGCGATGAGGAACGAGCACCAGGCGGCCAGCGGCGTCCACCAGAGCGACCACGGGACCGAGGCGTGACCCAGGTAGAAGCTCTCCACGGCGGCCGCCTCGGTCGGCGTGAACCATGTTGGCACCAGTTGCAGGAAGCCGGTCTGCCACTCGGGGATGGCGCGGGCGAGGTATTGCTGGGCGATGGAGTGCGAGAGCATCCAGCAGAGCACTTCCATCGAGACGAGGGGCGCGCCCATGAGGATGATCGCATAGATCGTGAGCAGCTCCTGCCGTGTGAAGCGGAGCCGCCGCTTGAGCGCCGGGATACTCGCCAGCGCGGTCAGCAGGAAGAGGGCGGTGAACGGGGCCGAGGCGGGCACGCCGGCGCCGAACTGCCGGACCGTCATCTGCCTGAGATTCAGGTAGAAGGCGGCAACGGCTATCCCGATGATCGTGACGAATGCCAGTAGCACCGCGCGAAGCGTGACGCCGCTCGCGCCTTCCCGGCCGCTCCGCGTTATCCGATCCCCCCCAGCATGAGGTTGCAGCATTCCTGCCCCTCGGGAACCATGACGATTGCATGCATCGGGCGCCCCGTTCCTCGCGGAAGCGCCCGCGCCGGATCGTGACTGCTATCCGCTTGTCTGACGATTCGGCCTTGTGTTGCTGCTCTCCTTCGTAGACCCTCGACGGCGCGACCCAGGTGAGGCAGCGGACCGGTGCTGCCGGCAAGACGGCTCGATTGTGGACGAGGAAGAGCGCCGCCCGGAACGGGCGGCGCTCTTCGCGATTGCGCCTACGGTGCGGCGGTGATCCTTACCAGGTCAGTCGAGTGGTCGTACGTCGTGCTGCCTGTGCCCCCCGTGTACACCCGGACCTGCACCGTCCCGCCGGAGATATAGTTGGCCGGATTCGCCACTTCCACATCAACCGTGCTGTCGGTGGTGCTCAGGGTGCTGGTGCTCTTGGAGTCCCAAGTGCTCGTCGAGTAGTTGTAGACGTACACTGTCTGTGGCTGGCTGCCGGTGCTGACCTTGCCCTCCACCGTGAACCTCAGGTAGGAAAGGCTCCCCAGGCCGGTTGAGTAGTTGTAGGTGACCTGTTCCTTCTGCTTGCCGGTGGACTTCGCCGACCGCACCACCAGGTAGGCGTTGTCGGAGGCGTGCACGCTGGTGTGATCCCCGGACTGGAGCGTGCCGGTGTCGACCGCGGCCGAGGTGCAGAAGTAGTCCTGCGCCTGCACGACGGTGATGTAGTTGGTCTTGGTCTCGGTGTCCGAGCCGTACTGGTTGGTGGCCGTCAGGCTGACGGTCTTGCTGCCCACGCTGGTGTAGATGTGGCTCGGGTTCTGCGCTTCAGACGAACCACCATCGCCGAAGCTCCACGACCAGGAGGTCGGGTCGTTGCTGGAGAGATCGGTGAAGTACACCGTCAAGGGGGCTGGACCACTCGTCGGGTTGCCGGAGAAGTCGGCCACCGGCGGCTGTGTCGCGGGTGAACCGTAGATCTCCAGCTCGAAGATATGCAATCCCCACGGGCTGCCCAGACCGGTGATATCGAGCTTGACGTAGCGGCCGTTGGCAGTGAGCCCCCAACAGTCATCGAGTCCGCCGTTGCCTTCGGTTTCGGTGTAAACAGTAGTCCAGGAGCTGTCGTCGGGCGAGACCTGGATGGTATAGCCCAGTCCAAAGCAGTGGCCGTTCCCCAGCCACTTGATGACTACCCGGTTGATGGCCTTCGAAGCTCCCAGGTCCACGGTGATGCTGCCGAGCAGGTTCTCGCCCGCTTCTGCGGCTGTGGACTCGTTGCCGTCAACGGCGTATGCCGTGTTGGTGAAGTTTACCCCGCTGGTCGCCTTACCGAGGGCCAGGTTGGACGTTGTCGGCATCCCAGGCCAGCTCGGATTGGGCACTACGAAGGAGTTGGTCGGGTCGGCCGACCAGTTGTTGGCCTCTTCATAGTCGGAGTAGCCGTCGCCGTCGGAGTCCGTATCCAGCGGGTTCAACGGGATATAGCGGAAGTAGCTGCGCAACTGGCATTCCTGCGCATTGGTCAGACCGTCGTTGTCCCAGTCCAGCGGCCCGTTCGACGGATCGTTGATCTCGTCGTAGAAGGTGGAATTCCGGTATCCCCAGGCGATCTCAGCGGCATTGGTGATGCCGTCCCCGTCATAGTCCAACCACCGATCGTCGCGGGGATAGGGGAACCAGATCCTGTCGGGCACCTCGAAGTTATCGGGGCCGATGAAGCCGGCGGGCCAGAGCCAAGCGAAGCTCTTGTCTGACTTATTTCGGTTGGTGCACTCGGTGCCGTCAATGGTCGCGTAGGGGTCATACTCATTGCACTCAACCGCCCCAGGGTAGGCGTAGATGTTGTTGGCATAGAAGTGAGCGGACCCGGTGTTGTCGGTGATGTAGATCCCGTAATCCCGGGCCGCCTTGGCCATTGCCTTCTCGGTGAGGCTCCACGCCTGGCTGTCAATGACCGCGTCTGCCCAGATGCTCGGCTTCAGCCGGAAGACCGCGCTCTCGGGCAGGCGGTCCGGATAGATGTTACTCCCGAAGTCGTTGCCATCGCTGTAGGTCGCTGGTGGGCAGGGATCCCAAGCGGGCGCGGCGATGGAGTACGCCAGCGCGTGGTTGATGGCCCCTGCCTCCAGCTCCTCGGGGAAGATCAGCCCGACGGAGTGGGCGATGGAAGGGCCGCGGGGGCCGCAAGCGATCGGGCTGCTCCCGCTGGTGTTAAGCTGGACGTAGTGGCCGTTCTCGGCCTCATAGTAGCCGGCGGCGTTCCTTATCAAGACATTGCTGCTGTCAACCTTCGGCCGCCACAAAGAGTATTCGATCCCGTGGACGACGTCAGTCATGCTTATGTTATGGTCGGTGTCCCGGGGAGTGACTCTCAAAGTCTGATCTGTGGGAAACGGCACGTCCCGCAGAAAATATCCCACCGGATGCCAGGCATTGCTGAGATAGACGTCCTCCAACTGATAGCTCGTCCCGTTGATGTGGTAGTTCGCGTTGGTCCACGAGCTCAGGGCAAGGCGAGTCTTGTTCCTGGTGCCGATCAGGTCCCGGAGGTCCGTCATGAGCTCGACGCTGTAGGGATCAAGCGCCACATCATACGGGATCATCTGCTCGAACACGCACTTGTCATCCGGCCACACGTCGTACGGGGCGGCGTGGGCAACACTGGCAGCCAATATGGCTGCCAGGAACAGCATCACGCCAACTGCACACGGCCTGCCTAGTCTCACTATTTTCCCCTCCTCATGTGGTGATGCACTCGGATGGAATAGCACATCAGCCCGACACTCGGTGTTCTGTAGGCATCACCTCCAGTGCAGACAGAGAGCGGCGGCCGGCGCTCGGCATGATGGTGTCCCGTCCTTGGTGGGACTACAGACTTATAGCAGGGGGGCTGGGGAAAGTACATGCGAAGTATTGACAGGAACTTGTTATTCCGTGCTACCGGCCCGGACGCCACCGGCGCCTTGCCCCCATTGGCATTGGCGGGGCGCAGGGCAGACCACTGCTGCCCTCCTGCCAGCAACTGCTCCTGTCCCGCCTCCCCGCCTAACACCCCCTCCAAGATCACTCTCACCAAGAGTGCACCGCTTGGTGTGAGTTATAAGAGGAAAGGAAGGTGACGCGGTAAGACAGTGAGGACGATGTGTAGATGTCAATCGGCAGCGAGAACTGACCCACTATCGGCGTCCAAAACTGACCCGCCCTGGGTTAACGGCATCAGGTCACTTCGCCCTGCAAAACGCCCATATTGATCCTTTAGCTCTCATCTCTAGTGGGTCAAGGCCGACGCCGATTTCGCCTCTATATGGGTCAGGTCAGCACGCCGGCTAACACCAGCTGCTCAAAAGGCAACGAAACGCCCCAGGAGTGCCCGGATAGGATCACTGGGGAGCACGGAGGCGACCGCGGACCGAGGTGGCTGCTGCAGATCGCCACATGCCAAGGTTCCCAACGCTCGTACGGCGAAACTGCCTCGTCGGAGTGGCCTTCGGCTGACTCGGAAGGGGATGGCCAACGAGAAGGAGTCCGGCAGGTGCACGGGCCATTGGCGATTGCCGTCGTCCCAATAGCCGCAATGCTGCTGTGTGCGCAGGTAAACGGCTCGGACTGGATCAAGCTATCGATCATCGAGGGCAAGTGGGAGGGGATCGATTATGGCGCGCCCCCAGGCGAGGGGGCCGTCTTCGCCATTGGCCAGGACCCGGAGCGAGGGCCATGCTTGGTTGTGGGCCCAAGAAGGCAGGGCGAGTGGATCGCTCGCTTCCGATGCCGAGAGGCGTTGCCCTACACTCGCGGCACCGTGCGCGGGTTCTACCGAACCGAAGGCATTGAGCCGTATGGCGTCGCTGTCACGGTCGAGTACATGAACTCCGGCAAGCGCGTTGCGACGCGAGACTTCTGGCTGGGCCCCGCGCCGGAATGGCGAGAGTTCGGGTTCGTCTTTCGCGTTCCCCCGCCGGTAACCGATTCGGTTGTCGTTGGCTTCGGCTTGGCCGGCACAACACACGGAAACGTCCACTTCGCCGACCTTGCGGTCTCCCCCGACGCGCCGCCGCTTTCGTTCCCGTCAGAGCTGCCGGCCGTCACCCGCGCCGCGCCGCCGACGGACCTGAAGGCCACCGGCTTCTTCCGGACCGAGAAGGTGGGAGACACCTGGTGGCTGGTCACGCCGCGGGGGCGTGCCTTCTACTCTGTGGGTGTCGATGCCCCCTGGTTCCATGTCGAGGAGGCAACGGCCGGGTGCCTGCGGCAGGCCGCTGACCGTATGCGCGCCATGGGCTTCAACTCATTCGCCGGCTGGACGGACGTCAGCACCTGGGGACCGTTCGACGACGAACTGGCCCCCAAGGGCGAGCCGACCTTCGGCCCCTTCGCCACCATCGAGACCGGCACGGACCAGGGATCCTTTGACCGGCTTCGCGATGCGCGAGGCAAGGATACCGGCGGTACGTACGCCTTTCCAGACCCGTTCGATCCGCGGTTCGATGACAGATACCGCGCGCGCGCCCACCGCGTCGCTGAGATCGTCGAAGGGAAACCCTGGTTCATCGCCTGGTTTGCCGACAACGAGGTCTCACACCGAGAGCTCTACCGCCACGTCTACTCGCCGCACTGCGCGGCCGCACTGCGCGGCTTCCTCCAGGCGCGCTATGGCGATGTGAGCGCGCTGAACCGCGCCTGGCACACCGGCTTCACCTCGGTGGGTGACATACCCGAGAAGATCGCCGAGATCCCATCCGAAGGTCCGATCTACGATGACCTCCGGCTATTCGAGCGCGAGGTCATCAAGCGCTACGTCCAGGTAACGCTCAGCGCGATCCGCGCCGAGGACCCGGACCACCTGGTCTTCTCCAACCGTTTCATGCTCGACGACGTCACCGCGTGGATGGGCTATCTGGACTTGTACCTGCCCTACGACGGCATTGCAGTGAACATCTACCCGTCGAACCAGCGGCCTGGGCTCGACGAGGAAGGCCTTGAGGTGCTACGCCTCGTGTACGAGAAGGCCCGCAAGCCCATGATCATCGGGGAATGGTCGGTCCCGGCTGCGGACTCCGGGCTCTACGAGAGCCCGGACAAGCTCGATTGGTCATGGAACGAGGTAGTGCCGACCCAGGCCGACCGTGCCCGTCAGGCCGCCCAGGTGGCAGTGGGCTTCTATAACCTGCCCTTCCTCGTCGGCGCGCACTGGTTCATCTGGCAGGATGTCGATTCAGAGGAGCGCCAGGCCAACCGCGGCTTGTTCAAGGCCAATGGCGAACCGTGGAGCGAACTCATCGCCGCCCTCACCGCAGCCCACAAGGCAATGGGTCCCGCGGTCGAGCCGGAATAGACCGCCAGCGCGGTTGCGCGATGATCACCTGACGAAGGAGTGCGCTTCTGCCTGCCCACATAGAAAGGCGGAGCGCCCTGAAGGGCGCTCCGCCTCCGCAATCCCAACCCAGAGTAGTGATGCTAGTAGATGGTCGGGACGCCTGGGTACATCTCTCCGAAGGTTTGGCCCTCGGAGACGCACCCCGTATACGGGCCCCAGTTCCAGATGCCTTCGATCTCACCGTCCTTATGCTTGTTGAGGAACATCTGGGATGACATCCAGCTGGCGTGTCCGTCGAGGAAGCCAATGTTTATCCCGCCAAGATGTCTGGTATACGGCTTGCGCAGCTCGGGGTTAGCTAGGAAGCTGCCGTCGTTCGGGGCCAGGAGGTACAGGCCGCAGTCGGCCGCCCAGGTGCACCCCTCCCAGTCCGCCCACGAGCAGATCTCGTTGCCGCACTCCATAAGGCAGATGTCCGGGTAGGCAATCTTGCCCACCGACATCGATTCGCACCTCGGACCGCCATCGGCGATGATCGGACGGGAGACAGGATCGTTCACCTCGACCAGCTTCACCCCCGACGAGTTGGAGTCGTAGGCAATGCTCTGCGCAAACGCCTTGTTAGCGCCAGTCGCGCTCCTCTCCTGGGTATAGGAGTCGGTCACTTCGCCGCCCCAGCCCACAGGCCAGGCGTACTGGCATAGCTCCGGCGCTCCCTCCGGCGCCTGCTTCTTGCCCCAGGTGCCTACGGTTGCTTGCCAGTGCGCGAAGTAGTCCTGAATCGGCACTATGTAAGCCGGGCCGCTCGTGAGTTTTGCACTCGGGCACCGCCAGACATCGCGGTTCTTCACATACTCGTCCAAGATCACAGGCCAACGCAGGTACGGATTCGCGCACTTCCTCCCCTCGACGCAATGGCCTTCAACCTCTCCGGGCCATTCGCTTACCCCGCCGGGCATCGCGTCGAAGTAGGCCAGGACCTCGGTACGACACTCGAGCGGGGGCAGGGTGTCGTTGTTGTCGCCCAGGTACATCTGTATCGCCAGGGCAAGGTTCTTGACATTGGACAGGCAGACGGCCTTGCGAGCCGACTCCCGTGCCCGCGCGAAGACCGGAAACACCATCGCTGCCAGAATTCCGATAATCGCGATTACGACCAGCAACTCAATCAGCGTAAAGCCCTTCGATCGTCGCATGATGCTCACTGCCTCCTCAGGATGTAGTCCGATCACACAAACTACGGAGCACCAACACAGCGTTCTCTTCTCAACTCGCGCTGTCGACATCACCTCCTTTCCTTAGCGGCGCCGAGCGGAAATGCCCCTGCGCCTCAATGAAAGTCTAGGGGAGCGGCGGGGGAAAGTCCATGCGAATCCGTGACGGCAACTTGTTATATCTTGCTACGCCGTCCTGGGCGGGAACGTTACCTGGCCGGGCGACTGGCCCGGTAGACCCTCGGCGAGACGCCGGCGGCCCGCCTGAAGGCGTGGCTGAAGTAGGAGGGATCGGCATAGCCGAGCGACTGGGCGATCTCGCCGATAGGCATCTCCGAGGACTCGAGAAGCTGCTTCGCCGCGCTCACGCGAAGGGCTGTGATGTGATCATGGAGCGAGTGGCCAAGGCAGGCGCAAACGAGCCGGCTGAGATGGCTGGGGCTGTAGCCCACCGCCGCGGAAACCTCGGCCAGTCGCAGAGGACGATGGAAGTTGGCGTCGCAGAATCGCAGCGCCTCCTGGATGGCACGCCAGGTGCGGGGGTCTGCCGAGACTGTGGGTGACTCAGTGCGCGGCAGATGGAGCACGTTGCCCCGGTGAAGGCGCCTGATCAGGATGAAGCTCAGGTAGTCCAGCAGTCCAGTAGCAGCCTCGATCCACCCGGTGTCGCGGTTTGCCAGCTCCGAGGCAATCGCGATCACTATGTTCTCGACGTCGGTGCGGCCGACCAGAGCGATCCCGGGGCCCTTGCGCCAGCCCTGTCCAGGGCTGTAGGCGGTGTGATCGACCCGGGCGAGGGCGCCAGAGATGGGAAACCAGCATGCCCGATAGGCCCGATCTGGCGACACGGGAGCTTCGTAGTGCTCGACGCCTCGGCCCATCAGCAGCAACCGGCCGGGGGTCATCGCGAAGCTCAATGCCGGCGGGATGATCACCCGGACGGCGCCCTGGAGCGCGAAGGCGAACTCGCGCGCGTCCTCATTGACGTCTCTGTTTAGCGCCTCGGGCGGCGGAGGCGCCCGGCTGGTCAAATGCGCAGGAGGGACCCAGGCGTAGTCAGCCTCGCGCCTCTTGCGTGCGAGCTGGCGGAGTCTGCCTTCAAACAGACGCACAGGATTGGATGCGCCGCTCATGTCACCCTCCGTGGCCTAGTCAGCAAACGGTTCGTGGACGGCAGGAGGCGAGCCGGGGAGCGCCTGCCATGCCGATGGGGGCAAGGCGGTGGGTGAACGCGGCATGGTGTGTAACCTCCTATCCAGGAATGGGCAGAGATGCCACCTCCGGCGCCAATCGAACAGCGTTGGGGCTAGGGCGGCTGCCTCTGCAGCTCTCCGCGCTCGCGGGCACAGTCAGGGCAGTCGGAGGCCTAGCTCCCGGCGGCTAATCTCGTCGAGGGCCCACTTGGCGACTTCGCCTACATTTGGCTCCTCATCCGCGAGCCGTTTGGTGAGAGCTGGCACAGCGCGGGGGTCCTTGATGGCGCCTAAGGCGCCGGCCGTATATCTGCGAACATCGGAGGACGGGTCGTCGAGGGCGTCAATGAGTGGCTCCACGGCGGCCGCGTCGCCGATCTGCCCTAGCGCGCCTGCGGCCATCCCGCGGACGCTGGGCTCGTCATCCTGAAGCAGCAGGATGAGGGGGCCGACCGATCTCTTGTCCTTGATCAAAGCGAGGGAAGCGGCGGCGCTCTCGCGGACCTCTGGCGCCGGATCCTCGAGAGTGCGGATAAGCGCCTCCACTGCGGGCGGCTCCGTGGCATAGCTGAGGGCGCTGGTGGCAGCGGAGCGGACCTGGGCCTCGGGATCGGCAAGAGCTGTAAGCAGAGCAGGCACGGCGCGTGGATCGCGGATTTCGCCCAGCGCCCAGGTGGCTCGCTCGCGAACAGCCGGATTCTGGTGAGCTAGCGCCTCGATTAGAGGATCAAGCGAAGGCGCGCCGATTCGGGCGAGGGCGCGGGCTGCATTCTCCCGACCTTCTGGATCCTCTCCCTCCAGGACTCCCATAAGCGAAGCAACAGCACTCGGGTCCCGGGTTCGGCCAAGGGCGTAGGCGGCCCGGCGGCCGATGTCCAGGTCAGGATCGCGCAGCGCGCTTCGGAGCGCGGGGACGGCGCTCTGGTCACCGATCTGACCCAGGATGAGAACGGCGCGCTTGCGGATCTGCGGATCGGGTGAATCGAGCAGGAGGGTAAGGGGCTCTACCGCGGGAGCTCCAATGGCCCCGAGGGCGGCGCCGGCATATCCGCTGACGCGCGGTTCTTGACTGTGAACGGCCTCGATATAGGCGGGTATTGCGGGCGCGCCCAGGCGCGGCAGGGCGCGGGCGGCCGCCCGCCAAACACGTTCATTTTCGTCCTTGAGGGCCGCCAGCAATGCCTCGGCCGCGCTAGCATCCTCCGTTTGCCCGAGCGCGATGGCCGCATATTCGCGCACCTCGGGGCTGCCATTCTGCAAAAGCCAGATGATTGCCGGCACTGCCTCGCGGTGTTTCATCTGCCCCAGAGTTAGGGAGGCGTTCTGCTGGACGACGGGATCGCTATCATCCAGCGCGGCGAGAAGAGGCGCCACGGCGCGTTCATCGGTGGTCCAACGCAAGGCCTTGGCCGCCTCAGCGCGGACCGTGGGATCACTATCGGAGAGAGCCCCAATAAGAGCTGGTATTGTTTTGGGTTCTCTAGAGAAGCCAAGCGCCCAAACTGCGTACCTGCGGACGGCCGCCTCCTCGTCTTTGAGGGCGGCGGTGAGCGGGCCGATCGCGCGTTGATCGGGCCTACCGTTGGAGGCTAGGGTGCCAAGGGCCACGGCCGCGCCCAGCCGGGCGGAAGACTTATCATTGGCAAGACAAGCAATGAGGGTGTCAACCGACTGTGGGCCGATGCTGGCAAGGGCGTCGGCGGCGACGTAGACGACCTGCAACTCGTCGTCGCACAAGGCGTGCGCAAGGCTCTCAACGGCCCGGGAATCCTTGTACCAGCCGAGAGAGATAGCAGCGCGCCGGCGAACCTCCATATCGCGGTCCTGTAGTGCGGCGATAAGGTAAGGCACTGCCTCGGGACTCTTCAGCCAGCCAAGCGCCACCGCGGCATAGCTGCGACTGTCACCCGCGCCTCGCTGAAGAACGCCGGCTAGGGGTTCCAGCGCGCGGGGATCCTTCATGTTGCCCAGGGTCCAGATGGCCTCGTATCTGCTATACATACTCTCGCTGTTGAGGGCGGCGACGAGGGGCTGGAAGGCGGAATCGCCGATGGCCATGAGGGCACGGCAGGCCTCTTCGCTGGGCGAGGTCTTCTCCCCGGAGAAGCCCGGCTCCAGAGGAATGAAGTCCCCGAACATCGAGATGAGGAAGGGGACCGAGGGCGCGGCGCGCCCGCCCATCTTGCCCAGCAGGAAGGCGGCCTGCCCGCGCTCGGAGGGACTAGGCGAGTAGAGGCGCTGAACCTGCTGCCTGACATCCTCCGGGGTGTCAGCGGGGAGGCTGTCGAGAGGTATGCTGGGCTTGGCGTAGGCACAGAGGCCGAAGGCAATGAAGATCAGAGATGAGACCGCGGCTGTCCTCAGGCTGACTCGCGACATGATACCCCCTTCCGACGTTCGGTCAGCGCCACTAAAGGTCACCGCGACAACGCATTCGTCCCGTGGCCAGGTTGTTCCTCTCCGGCCAGCGCAGGACGCTATCGGTTCGCATGCGCACAGTAGGAATTGTCAAGAACACGACTATGTCCCAACCGTACTCGAAAGTAGCCCGAGGCCACCAAGGTTGGGCGATCCCCAGTCGGCATTCTACGCTGTGACGCGCTCCTCGTCAACAGGAATGAGCGATTCGAAGGAGTTCGACGTTTGGTGTGAGTTATCTCACCACCCGAGCAGATCGGCGAAGGCCAGCGCCGGTCGGCCCAGGCTCCGGTTGAGCCAGTGGCAGAAGTTATGGAGGG
>Ga0307376_10000397_pt1 | contig 55456 bp, 69 predicted proteins | sample TR2MG_FD_202536 | JGI IMG/M metagenome (GOLD analysis project Ga0307376, IMG submission 202536) | Soil microbial communities from Risofladan, Vaasa, Finland - TR-2 | ecosystem: Environmental > Terrestrial > Soil > Coastal area > Acid sulfate soil | place: Finland: Risofladan, Vaasa | collected...
CCCGCTTCCGCCTCCCGCAGGAATCCAATGATCCGCTCTTCCGTGAAACGCTTCTTCATGTCCAATCTCCTTCGTCAGTGGGATTGGACTCTAAAGCTACGTGCTACTCAAACTGGGGGGACGTCGCATAGTCACTTGACAGAACGTACGCAATACCGTACATTTTTAGCCTCTTTGACGGAGCGCGAAATGAACACACTTACCGCCAGCGAAGCTCGTGCAAATCTGTACCGGCTGATAGATCAAGCAGTAGAGTCTCATGAGCCAATCATCATTTCTGGAAAACGCAGCAGTGCCGTGCTGCTCTCCGTGGAAGATTGGAGCGCAATTCAAGAAACCTTGTACCTTCTGGCCGTGCCTGGCATGCGCGAGTCCATAAAGACAGGGATGGCTGAGCCCCTCGCAAAAAGCTCGAAGGAATTTAAGTGGTAGGTTGGGAAGTTGTTTACGCCAAGCAAGCAATGAAAGATGCAAAGAAGCTTGCTGCAAGCGGTCTTAAGCCAAAGGCGCAAGAACTGCTCGCAGTTCTTGCCATCGACCCATTTCAGAATCCACCACCCTTCAAGAAGTTGGTCGGTGATCTTGCCGGCGCATACTCTCGCCGCATTAATATTCAGCACCACATCGTGTACGAAGTCTTTACCAAAGAAAGAACGGTTCGCATCCTGCGTATGTGGACGCACTATGAGTGAGCAGCGGCCCAACCCAACATTCGAGTGGGACTGCGCAAAAGCGCGCAGCCCCTCAATTCCACGTTGGGCGGCCGCGGTAGTCGCAATTCTTTGAGCCAGGAGGCTGTAGCTATGCAAACTAAAGCATTGAGACTTTTTGCGATCTTTGTTCTTCTTGCCGTCACGGCTTCCGCGTCTGCAAGCCAGAGCGTCAAGGCAAACGAGACGCTGCTAAGCGCAATGTCGCCGTTCGAAGATATGGTCGAGTTTGCGCTTGCAAGCGACGACTCCGCCGTCTCAAAATCTCTAATCGCGGCCGATCTGCAGGCTGCCGGCGTTAACAAAGCATTGAACACTTCGGCGGCAAGCCAGTTCGCTACCTTGATGGCAGATCTTCACAGGGACGTTACTGATAAAGACCATCAGAAGACGGCGAGTAGCGCCGTAGCAATCTTTCGCTTGCTGATTGACAATCTCCACGCCAAAGGTCTCAAAGAGCCCAGAGAGGTCAGTTTGCTTGACTACGCGGGTTTCAAGTTGCGGGTTCTTGCCTCTGCTCGAAATCCTAATTGGCAAGAGATCCGCAAGACGGTCGTTGAAGTCGCCGGTTGGTGGAAAGTCATTGAATCAAAGGTGTCTCAAAAGGGCCTACACGACGCCTTCGGCACCACGATTCGCGGGCTTGATGATGCAGCAAAGGTCGAAAATCTCCACATGCTTCGTTTTGCTGCCCAGATCGAACTGGATTTAGTGGACTTGCTTGAAACTGCTCTTAGGCCGAAACAATAACGTGTTGCAGCCCAACCAGGCGCTCCAGCCGACGGTTCACTCGCTGCGATTCCCGGCGGCTGAGCTTCATCGTTATGCGTCCTCTGAGAACGTGGTGAGTAACCGTGGATCTGAGGGCACCCTTTTTCCGCCACATGGCTGATGGCACCTCTGGTGAAATCATCGAACTCTGTACAGAGTCCTGAGTACGGAATAACAATTCGTCCAAGCCGACCGCCTACTGGCTGCGCTAGCGGGCGGCAGCTTAATTCAAGCGTTAGACCTCAGCCAAACCAAACGCCACCATCGCGATTTCGTCATGAGCCCCAAAAATAGGCGCGTACTGCAAGCAATCCTGTATGAGGTTTTCGCCATAGCCTTCGTTACCCCGGTCTTGAGTGTTATTTTCGACGAACCGCCATCCTCAACCTTGGGTCTCGCTGTTGTTCTATCGAGCATTGCGCTCGGGTGGAACTACGTGTTCAATACCATTTTTGAGCGTTGGGAGGCGCGTCAGTCCGTGCGAGGTCGTTCGTTCGCCAGGCGCTTGGCGCATGGCATCGGTTTCGAGGGCGGCCTCGTTGTCATGCTTGTTCCGGTGATGGCGCTCTGGTTGAATACTTCAGCACTCAGTGCGTTCCTGGCGAATCTTGGCCTCTTGGTGTTTTTCTTCGTCTATGCCATTGTTTTCACATGGGCCTTCGATCGCGTGTTCGGCCTTCCAGAATCCGCGGTCAAGCACGATGAGGCCTAACGAATAAGCTTGGATCGTGCGAAGCCACGATCTGAATCCATCATCCCTCTTAACTAAAACGGCAGGCGCTCGAGCCCGCCGCTACAATCGCCACCATGAACGAAAACGCGAGCATTCAGTTCTTCGACCAACAGTTTCGCCGGCAGGTGGCTGCCGGGGAGTATGGGTTGAATCCGTTTGAGAGTGCCGCTTTGCCGCATTTGCGCGGAAGGGTGCTGGACTATGGGTGCGGACTGGGTAACCTCGCCGTCGAGGCTGCTCGCCGAGGCTGCTCTGTGCTTGCACTTGATGCCAGCCGTGCCGCGATCAGCCACCTCCGCGCCGTCGCAAAGCATGACGGACTGTCACTACGGGTTGAACAAGCAGACCTGCGGTCGCACGTACTCACCGAAGACTTCGATGCCGTTGTGTGCATCGGACTGCTCATGTTTTTCGACTGTCCTACGGCCAATCGGCAGCTGGCACAGCTTCAAGCTCGGGTTCGTCCTGGCGGCGTTGCCGTGATCAACGTTTTGACTGAAGGCACGACGTACATGGACATGTTCGCCCCCGAAGGGCATTGCCTTTTCAATCACGACAGCCTGCGTGCCATGTTCACGCAGTGGGAGATCGTGAGCTTCACGCCGGAAGCGTTTTCAGCGCCGAACGACACCCGGAAAGTCTTTGCCACGGTTGTCGCGCGCAAGCCATGCTGATCGCGTTGACGCCTCGTGGCGTCAACGCGGTCAGCCACGATTAACTGACTTCAATATCGTGTCTGGCCGTATTTATTCCGTTTATTAGATATCCCATCTCGATGGTCATCGCCCCGTGTAGGGTGAAGGTGCCTGCAGTTTTTCGCGGCGCACCTGACAGGTAAAGCAGCGTTTGGCGGTCGGATACGCATCCAGCCGTTTGTACCGGATGGCCGCCCCGCAGTCGGTGCACAGGCCGTACTGTCCGGCCGCGAGGCGCTGCTCCGCTTGCGCGATGTCACGTACCTCTCCCACGTCGCGGATGATCTCGGCTTCGGTGATGTCACGGAGCAAGGAGGCTGCCGCCGCATCGCCGGAATCGCCCGCTCCGCCGATGAGATCGGCATAGTGCTCGTTGCTGGAGCGCGCGAGTACCTGTCGGATTTCATCCAGCAAAAGGCTTTTGCGCGCGTCGATGCGCTGCGCGAAGTGCGTGATCTGTTCTTTTGTAAGGGGGTTTTCAGGGGTATTCATGGCGTCATGGTCAGCAGTTTGCAGAAACAGGCAACGATCTATGCCAATGCACACCCTCGATCCTCCGGGATGCTGTTTGAGCGTAGTGCTTGGGGGGCGTCAAGGCAAGGGGCAGCCTTTTCCAACGACACATGAGCCTGCGCGACGGTCTGTAAATTCAGCGTGGTATGGATCGACCGGGCATACGCAAAACAAAAACGGAGCCCGCAGGCTCCGTTTTTCATTCAAGTCAACCTTCTTACTTGCTCTTGCCGGCAATCATGTCCTGGATGATCGGTGCCAGGATCAGTTCCATGGCGAAGCCCATCTTGGCGCCCGGCACCACGATGGTGTTGCGGCGCGACATGAAGGAGTTCGGGATCATGTTCAGCAGGTAGGGGAAGTCGACACCCTTGGGCTCGCGGAAGCGAATGACGATGAAGCTTTCGTCCGGCGTGGGGATGTCGCGCGAGATGAAGGGGTTGGAGGTGTCGACGGTGGACACGCGCTGGAAGTTGATGTCGGTGCGTGAGAACTGCGGGGTGATGTAGTTCACGTAATCCGGCATGCGGCGCAGGATGGTGTCGACGATGACGTCGGCCGAATAGCCGCGCTCGGCGCCGTCACGGTGGATTTTCTGGATCCATTCGAGGTTGACGATGGGCACCACGCCGATGCCGAGGTCGACGTGCTTCGAGACGTCGATGTCGTCGGTTTTCACCAGGCCGTGCAGACCTTCGTAAAACAGCACGTCGGAGCCGGCTGGCACGTCTTCCCACGGGGTAAATTCACCGGGGTTGAGGCTGGTGTTGAGGCGCTGGTTGTGCTCGGCGGCTTCTTCGTCGCTGTGGATGTAGTAGCGCTTCTTGCCGCCACCGGTTCTGCCATAGGTCTCGAACAGCTCGGCCAGTTTGTCGAAGCGGTTGGACTGCGGGCCGAAATGGCTGAACGACATGTTGCCTTCGTCTTCGGCCTTCTTCACGGCTTCCTTGAATTCGATGCGCGACAGGCTGTGGAAGCTGTCACCCTCGATCACGGCAGCGTTGATCTGTTCGCGGAAGAAGATGTGCTCGAACGCGCGCTTGACGGTAGTGGTGCCGGCGCCGGATGAACCCGTGACCGCAATGACGGGATGCTTCTTGGACATGTTGGGACTCCCTGGAGAATGGGTGAAAATTAGGCGAAAACGCCGCATTTTACCCGCGCGAGGCGGGGCTTGTCACCCGCGCGCGAAAGCCCCAACTGGCCGGCCTTACATGGAAAACTCCAGCCTTTCCTCGACTTTTTTCAGCGCGGCGGCGGCGCAGGCGGCATCTTTTTCGCCGCCGGGCGCACCCGATACCCCGATGGCGCCGATCAGGCTGCCGGCGGCGCGGATGGGTAACGCACCGTCCATGACGATGAGGCCGTCGATGTGGTTGAGCTCGGGGCGGATATCGCCGCGGGCGGCGCGGAATTCGCCGGAGCCGCTGCCGGACATGATGCTCATGCCGGCCTTGCGCTCGGCGATTTCCAGGGTGTGGCGCGCCGCCAGGGTGTCGCGCAACGCCACCTGGAGGTTGCCGGCGCGGTCGAGCACCACGGCGGCAACGTTGTAGCCGTCCTGGCGGCAGGCCTCGACCGCGGCCATGGCGATGTCGCGTGCCAGTTCCAGGCCGATCTGCCTGACCGGCAGCACGTCGGGCTGGGCGGCCATGGCAGGCAGGGAGGCGGCAAGCAGGGCAAGCGGAAGCAGCGTTTTCATGGGATCTCCTTTGTGTTTGTGAATTGTAAACCGGCCGGACAGGGGGGCTGTATTCCAGAGCATAGGAAATCCCGGTCACGGGCTGAAGAGGACGAATGAACCATGCGCCGGTGCGCGGGCAGGGCGGCGGGGCGGACAGGTATAATCGCCGCCTTGATTCCATGCGGTTGCTGCAATGCAAGAAAAATACCTTCCCCCGGAAATCGAACGTGCCGCGCAGGCGCATTGGGCAGCCAGCCAGGCCTACCGCGCCCGCGACGACTCCGATCGCCCCAAATACTACTGCCTGTCGATGTTCCCCTATCCCTCGGGCAGGCTGCACATGGGCCACGTGCGCAACTACACCATCGGCGACGTGCTGGCGCGCTACCACGCCATGCGCGGCTACAACGTGATGCAGCCGATGGGCTGGGACGCCTTCGGCCTGCCGGCGGAAAACGCGGCGATTGCCAACAACGTGCCGCCGGCCGCGTGGACCTATGCCAACATCGACCACATGCGCACCCAGCTCAAGGCGCTGGGCTTTGCCATCGACTGGTCGCGCCAACTCACCACCTGCAAGCCGGACTACTACCGCTGGGAGCAGTGGCTGTTCACCCGCCTGTTCGAAAAAGGCGTGATCTACAAGAAGATGGCCAGTGTCAACTGGGATCCGGTCGACCAGACCGTGCTCGCCAACGAACAGGTCATCGACGGGCGCGGCTGGCGTTCCGGCGCGCTGGTCGAAAAGCGCGACATTCCGATGTACTTCTTCCGCATCACCCAGTACGCCGATGAGCTCCTGTCCGGCCTCGACAAGCTGCCGGGCTGGCCGGAGCGGGTGAAGACCATGCAGGCCAACTGGATCGGCAAGAGCGTCGGCGTGCGCTTCGCCTTCCCGTATCGGCTGGACGGCAAGGACGAACAGCTGTGGGTGTTCACCACCCGTGCCGACACCATCATGGGCGTGACCTTCTGCGCCGTCGCCGCCGAGCACCCGCTCGCCACCCGTGCGGCACAGGACAATCCGGCGCTCGCTGCCTTCATCGCCGAATGCAAGCAGGGCAGCGTGGCCGAAGCAGACATGGCGACGATGGAAAAGAAGGGCATGGACACCGGCCTGAAAGTGACCCATCCGCTCACCGGCGAGCAGGTGCCGGTTTGGGTCGGCAACTACGTGCTGATGAGCTACGGCGATGGTGCGGTGATGGCGGTGCCGGCACACGACGAGCGCGATTTCGGCTTTGCACAGAAATATGGCTTGCCGATCAAGCAGGTTATTGGTGAGAAGGGGGAAGAGGGAAGGGAGAAGGGTTTCTCGACCGACGCCTGGGACGAGTGGTATGCCAGCAAGGCTGGCTGCTGCGTGAACTCCGGCAAGTACGACGGCCTTGATTACACAGCAGCCGTCGACGCCATCGCCGCCGACCTCGCCGCGCTGAACCTCGGCGAAAAGAAAATCCAGTTCCGCCTGCGCGACTGGGGCATTTCGCGCCAGCGCTACTGGGGCTGCCCGATCCCCATCGTTCACTGCGCCGCCTGCGGCGACGTGCTGGTGCCCGCCGAACAGTTGCCGGTAGTGCTGCCGGAGGACGTAGTGCCAGACGGAGCGGGCAACCCACTCAACAGGCGTGCCGATTTCGTCAATTGCACCTGCCCGAAATGCGGCGGCGCGGCGCGGCGCGAGACCGACACCATGGACACCTTCGTCGAGTCGTCGTGGTATTACGCGCGCTACGCCTGCCCCGATTTCGACGGCGGCATGCTCGATGCGCGCGCCGACAAATGGCTGCCGGTCGATCAGTACATCGGCGGCATCGAGCACGCGATCCTGCACCTCCTGTACGCGCGCTTCTTCCACAAGCTGATGCGCGACGAGGGCCTGGTTTCCAGCGACGAGCCGTTCGTCAACCTGCTGACGCAGGGCATGGTGATCGCCGACACCTATTACCGCGAAACGGCGGACGGCAAGAAGACCTGGTTCAACCCGGCCGACGTCGAGACGCGCGACGGCGTCGCGGTACTGAAGGCCGACGACCAGCCGGTCATCGCCGGCGGCACCGAGAAAATGGCGAAGTCGAAGAACAACGGCGTCGACCCACAGGCGCTGATCGACCAGTACGGCGCCGACACCGCGCGCCTGTTCACCATGTTCGCCGCACCGCCGGAGCAGAGCCTGGAATGGTCGGACGCCGGCGTCGAGGGCGCGCACCGCTTTCTCAAGCGAGTCTGGGCGTTTGCGCATGAAAATGAAGCTGGTATAGCCCAGTACAACAAATTTGTGCGAGAGCATCTTGGTAAGGGATTTGATTGGTCAGTTGCATCGGATCAGGCAAAGGGTTTTGGTCGTGAGATTCAATTGAACCTAAAACAGGCCCAGCTCGACTATTCGAAAAATCAGTTCAACACAGTTGTTGCAGCCTGTATGAAGATGCTCAACAGCATGTATAAGCTCTTGGAGCCGGTAACGGTGCCGGGCACGGCGACGACGATTGAATATTCGCCACTGGCGGCACTTAGGGCTGAAGCCCTAAGTATTCTTTTGAGAGTTCTTTCTCCGATAGCACCACACATCTCAGAAACGCTGTGGAACGAATTAGGCTACAGCCCAAGCCTCACTGAAGCGGGCTGGCCACAGGTGAATGAAAGCTTGCTGGTACAGGACGAGATCGAGCTGATGCTGCAGGTCAACGGCAAGCTGCGCGGGCAGATCCGCGTGGCGACGACGGCGACGCGCGAGGCGGTCGAGGCGGCGACGCTGGCGAGCGAGGTCGCGCAGAAATACCTGGAAGGCAAACCGCCAAAAAAAGTGGTGGTGGTGCCGGGGCGTTTGGTTAATATCGTCCTATGAACCGCCGACTTTTCCTTGCCGCCATGCCGGCGCTGCTTGCAGCGGGATGCGGCTTCCAGCTGCGCCGCATGGTTGAGGTGCCATTTGCCAGCCTGTATATCGACGCGCCGCACGGCGGCGCGGTGGCACAGCGCATCCGTAGTTCGCTGGCTGCGAGCAAACAGACCCGCCTGGCCGCGAGTGCCGCCGAAGCCGAGGCCGTGCTGGTTCTCGGCCAGGAGACGCGCAGCAAAATCATCCTCTCGCTGTCCGGCGCCGGGCGTGTCACCGAATACCGGCTCGGCTTGCAGCTGACCTACAGCATTAAAGACAAGGACGGGCGCGCGCTGGCCGCGGACGAGACCATCGAGCTCACCCGCGACATCACTTACGATGACGCGCAGGTGCTGGCCAAGGGGGCCGAGGAGCAACTGCTGTATCGCGACATGGACGACAGCGCTGCACGGCGGATCGTGCGCCGCCTGCAAAGCATTGGCCCCGCCAGTTGAGCATTGCGGCCGACCGTCTGCCCGACCAGCTTGCGCGCGGCCTCGCTGCGCTCTACGTGGTGGTGGGCGACGAGCCGCTGGCGGCGCAGGAAGCGTGTGACGCCATCCGCGCGGCGGCGCGTGCGGCCGGGCACAGCGAGCGCAATGTCTACACCGTGCAGGGACGCTACAACTGGCAGAGAATTTTTGCCGGCGGTGACAACCTTTCGCTGTTTGCCGTGCGCCGCCTGACCGAAATCCGCGTCCCTTCCGGCAAGCCCGGCATCGATGGCGCCAAGGCGCTGGAGGCCTATGCCGCCAGGCTCCCGGCCGATACGCTCACCCTGATCAGCCTGCCGGGCCTGGACTGGAAAGCCATGAAAAGCCGCTGGTTCACCACGCTGGCGTCTGCCGGCGTGGTGGTCGAGGCGCGGCCGATCGAACGCGCCCAGCTGCCCGCCTGGATCGACCGCCGTCTCGCCAGGCAAGGCCTGCGCGCCGATCGCGCCGCGCTGGAATTTCTGGCCGACCAGGTCGAGGGCAATCTGCTGGCGGCGCAGCAGGAAATCGACAAGCTCGCGTTGCTGCTGCCGCCGGGAGCGGTGACGCTGGCCGACGTCGAGCATGCGGTGGTCGACGTCAGCCGGCTGGAAGCCGACGCCCTCGCGGATGCGCTGTATGCGGGCGACGGCGCGCGCTTTGCGCAGATCGTGACCGATCTCAGGGATGCAGGCGAGGCGGTGCCGGCGATCCTGTGGCAAGTGACGTCGGCAGTGGGCCTGCTGCTCAGGCTAAAATCGGCCCTGGCACAGGGTGAAAACCTGTCCGGCCTGATGCGGATGCTGTGGGGGCGCGACAAGCAGCGCGCGCCGCAGATCGAGCGCGCAGTGAAGCGCCTGGGGCTGGCGCAGGTCGAAACCGCGCTGGCCGACCTGGCGCTGATCGACCGCCAGGCCAAGGGGCTGGAGCGGGTGGGCGATCCCTGGGACACGCTGTTGCGTGTTGGTATGAATCTGGCGCAACCGGCAGGTAATGGAAAAAGATGATGGATATTAAAACTTACATGCAGACGGTCGGCCGGCAGGCGCGCGAAGCCTCGCGGGCGATTGCCCGCGCCGACACCAACCAGAAGAACCGCGCCCTGCTGGCGATGGCCGCGGCGATCCGGCGCGATGCCGCCAAGCTGCTGCAGGCCAACGCGCGCGACATGGAGCATGCGCGCGCCGGCGGGCTCGACGCCGCGTTGCTCGACCGCCTGCAGCTCAACGACAAAGCGGTCGCCGGCATGGCCGAAGGGCTGGAGCAGATCGCCGCGCTGCCCGATCCGGTCGGCGAAATCGACGGCCTCAAGTACCGTCCCTCCGGCATCCAGGTCGGCAAGATGCGGGTGCCGCTCGGCGTCATCGGCATCATTTATGAAGCGCGTCCCAACGTGACGGCGGACGCCGCCGGCCTGTGCCTGAAATCCGGTAACGCAGCGATCCTGCGCGGCGGCTCCGAGGCGCTGCACTCCAACCAGGCGATCGCCGCCTGCGTGCGCGAAGGGCTGGAAGCCGCCGGGCTGCCCGCGACCGTGGTGCAGGTGATCGAGACCACCGACCGCGCCGCGGTGGGCGAGCTCATCACCATGAAGGACTACGTCGATGTCATCGTGCCGCGCGGCGGCAAGGGGCTGATCGAGCGCATCACCGGCGAGGCACGGGTGCCGGTGATCAAGCACCTGCACGGCAACTGCCACGTCTACGTCGACGACCGCGCCGACCTCGCCAAGGCGCTGAAGATCGTCGAGAACGCGAAGACCCAGCGCTACGGCACCTGCAATACCACCGAGTCGCTGCTGGTGGCCCGCGGCATTGCCAATGCGGCACTGCCCGAAATCGGCCGCATGCTCGCCGGCAAGGGCGTGGAAATGCGCGGCTGCCCGGAAGCGCTGGCAATCCTGCAGGGCGCCGGCATCGCAGCGGACAAATTGAAAGCTGCGGTCGCGGCCGACTGGACCGAGGAATACCTCGGCCCCATCATCGCGGTCAAGGTGGTCGACGACATCGACGCCGCGATGACCCACATCAACACCCACGGCTCGCAGCACACCGACGCCATCGTCACCGAGGACTATGGCCGCGCGCGCCGCTTCCTGCGCGAGGTCGATTCGGCCAGCGTGGTAGTCAACGCATCGACCCGCTTCGCCGACGGCTTCGAATACGGCCTTGGCGCCGAGATCGGTATCTCCACCGACAAGATCCACGCCCGTGGCCCGGTCGGCCTGGAAGGGCTGACCAGCCAGAAATGGGTGGTGCTGGGGGATGGCCACGTGCGCGGATGAGGAGAACAGTGAGGCGTGAGGCGATAGGGGTGAGGGCGGGCGCATGAGCCCTCACCCCTTCCCCCTCACCCCTCACCCCCATCCCGCCATCGGTGTGATGGGCGGCACCTTCGACCCCATCCATTTCGGCCATCTGCGGCTGGCCGAGGAAATGGCTGAAAGGCTTGGCCTGGAGCGGGTGCTGTTCATTCCCGCCGGGCTGCCGCCGCACCGCGGCGCGCCGCGCACCGCGGCCGGCCATCGGCTGGAGATGGTGCGCCGCGCGATTGCCGGCAATCCGCGCTTTATGCTCGACGCGCGCGAAGTTGAAAGCCCACGCCCGAGCTACACGGTCGACACGCTGGCAGCCTTGCGCGCCGAACTGGGTTTTGAGCAGCCGCTGTGGCTGCTGCTGGGGGCGGATGCATTTCTCGGCCTGCCCAGCTGGCACGAATGGCGGCAGCTGTTCGAGCTGGCGCATATTGCGGTGGCTGCGCGTCCCGGCGCGCGGCTGCTGCAGCCCGACGCCATGCCGGAGATTTTGAAAAACGAAGTATCGCAACGGCAGCCAATCGACGGCCCGGTCTCCGGCCCGGCTGGCTCGGTGCTGTTGCGTACGACGACGCCACTGGATATTTCGGCAACCGCCATCCGTGACACCCTGGCACGGCACGGCAGCGCACGTTATCTGCTGCCCGACGCCGTGCTCGACTATATTTACGAACACCAACTTTACATATCCCCATGAAAATCGAAGACAAAATCAAACTGATCGTCGCCGCCCTTGAAGACGTCAAGGCGCAGGACATCACCGTGCTCGACACCGGCAAGCTCACCGCGCTGTTCGAGCGCATGGTGATCGCCAGTGGCGCGTCCAATCGTCAAACCCGCGCACTCGCCGACAATGTGCGCGTCAAGATGAAGGAAGCCGACGCATACGTCGGCAACATGGAAGGCGAGGACACCGGCGAGTGGGTGCTGCTCGACCTTGGCGACGTGATCGTCCATGTGATGCTGCCCGCCACGCGCGCGCATTACAATCTGGAAGAGCTGTGGGGCGCGGCCGAAGCCGCACGCGCCCGCCATGTGCAAGCAGATCACTAGTTTTTCGCTTCGCAACAGCTGGTGAAACTTCACCTGATCGCAGTCGGCCACAAGATGCCCGGCTGGATCGACGCGGGCTGCGACGACTATGTTCGCCGCATGCCGCCCGATCTGCCGCTTATGCTGACCGAAATCAAGCCGGGGCATCGGGTGGCGGGCGAGGATGGCGCGCGGGCGCGGCAGCTGGAGGCCGAGCGCATCCTGGCGGCGCTGCCTGCGGGTTGTGTGCCGGTGGTGCTCGACGAGCGTGGCGCGCAGGCGACCACGCGCGAACTGGCCGCCTGGCTGCAGGCCTGGATGGCCGAGGGGGTCTCGCCGGCGTTCGTGATTGGCGGGGCGGATGGCCTCGCCGACAGCGTGAAAGCGCGCGCCGGCAAATTGCTGGGGCTGTCGAAACTGACCTTGCCGCATGCGCTGGCGCGGGTGCTGCTGGTCGAGCAGTTATATCGTGCCGTATGCATTATCAGGGGGCATCCCTACCATCGGGATTGAGGGGAGATAACGAGAACATGCTGGTTGATAAACGGATTTATCTGGCTTCGCAGTCGTCGCGTCGGCGAGACCTGCTGAAGCAGATCGGGGTTGCCTTCGACGTGCTGCCGCTGCGCGCCGTGCGTGGCCGCATGGACGTTGTCGAAATCCCGCACGCCGGCGAGGCTGCGCCCGAATTCGTGCAGCGCATGGCGATCGAAAAGGCCGCCTGCGGCTGGCACGCGGTGGATGTGCGCCATCTGCTGGGCTTTCCGGTGCTGGGTGCGGATACGGTGGTTGAAGTGGACGGTGCCATTCTTGGCAAGCCGGCCATCCGCACCGAGGCCGAGTCCATGCTGAGGCGTTTGTCCGGCCGCGAGCATCAGGTGCACACCGCTGTGGCGGTGCAGCAAGGCGAGCGGGTGGAGCTGCGCCTGTCATCCAGCCGGGTCAGGTTCGCCGTGCTCGATGCCGTGACTATCGCGCGCTACCTGGAAACCGGCGAATATCTCGGCAAGGCCGGCGCCTACGCCATCCAGGGGCGCGCCGGCGCATTTGTCGAACATGTCGACGGCAGCTACAGCGGCGTCATGGGTTTGCCGTTATACGACACTGCCATTTTATTGAGAGCCTTCGGCCTTGTTATCTGAAGTATTGCGGGCCATTCCGTCATGAGCGAAGAAATCCTCGTCAACGTCACCCCGCAGGAGACCCGCGTCGCCGTGCTGCATCTGGGCTCGGTGCAGGAACTGCACATCGAGCGCGCGCAGTGCCGCGGGCTGGTGAGCAACCTCTACATGGGGCGTGTGGTGCGCGTGCTGCCGGGCATGCAGTCGGCCTTCATCGACATCGGCCTGGAACGTGCAGCCTTCCTGCATGTTGCCGACATCTGGGAAGAGCGTCACGGTGCCGAACCCGAGCGCCCGATCGAGCAGATCCTGCATGAGAGCCAGAGTCTGATGGTGCAGGTGATCAAGGACCCGCTCGGCACCAAGGGTGCGCGGCTGTCCACCCAGATCAGCTTCGCCGGGCGCTATCTGGTATATCTGCCGCAGGAAAGCCACATCGGCATTTCGCAGAAGATCGAAGGCGAGGAAGAGCGCGAGCAGCTGCGCCAGAAACTGCATCGGCTGATGCCGGAAGACGCCACCGGCGGCTTCATCGTGCGCACCATGGCCGAGACCGCGGAAGACGCCGAAATGCAGGCCGACATCGACTACCTGCGGCGGCTGTGGAGCAGCATCCAGTCGCGCGGCAACTGCGAGGCACCGTGCCTGCTGTATCAGGATCTCGACCTGTCGCTACGTGTGCTGCGCGATTTCGTCAGTCGCGACACCAGCCGCATCCTCATCGACTCGCGCGAAACCTATCAGCGCATGGCCGAATTCGCGCAGAACTATACGGTTGCCGTGCTCGACAAGCTTCAGCATTACGGCGCCGACCGGCCGCTGTTCGACCTGCATGCCATCGAGGACGAAATCGCCAAGGCGCTGGGGCGGCGCGTCGACCTCAAATCAGGCGGCTACCTCATCATCGACCAGACCGAAGCGCTGACCACCGTCGACGTCAACACCGGCGGCTTCGTCGGTGCGCGTAACTTCGACGACACCATCTTCAAGACCAACCTCGAAGCCGCGCAAGCCATCGCGCGCCAGCTGCGCCTGCGTAACCTCGGCGGCATCGTCATCATCGACTTCATCGACATGGACAACGTCGGGCACCAGGAAGCGGTGCTCACCGAGCTGAAAAAAACTTTGGCGCGCGACCCCACCCGCACCACCGTCAGTGGCTTCTCCGCGCTGGGACTGGTGGAAATGACGCGCAAGCGCACCCGTGAGTCGCTGGCGCACATCCTGTGCGAACCCTGCCCTACCTGCGCCGGACGCGGCGAAATCCGGACCGCGCAGACCGTGTGCTACGACGTGCTGCGCGAGATCCTGCGCGAGGCGCGCCAGTTCGACGCGCGCGAATACCGCATCGTCGCTTCGCAGGGCGTGATCGACCTGTTCCTCGACGAAGAATCCGGCAGTCTTGCCCAACTCATCGATTTCATCGGCAAACCGGTGTCGATGCAGGTCGAGACCACCTATCCGCAGGAGCAGTACGATATTATTTTGTTGTGATTCGGGAAAAACCTGTCCGCGAAGGATGCGAAGAAACACGAAGGGAAAACCCAGGGAAGCGCTGATTAATTTGTCATTGCGAGGAGCGCAGCGACGCGGCATACGATTCCACATGGGCTTCAGCCCATAGTGGATTGGAGTCCTTTAGGGCATCCAGAAATGCCCGCTTAATCAAATCGCTGGATTGCTTCGCTGCGCCCGCAATGACAGCCATATCGAATAATCAACGCTTCCCTGGTGTTTCTCATATTTCCCTGTTTTTCTTCGCGCCCCTTCACGTCCTTCGCGGATAAAAAGATTTTCAGTGAAACCTCTCCCACCCGCCTACTGGCAAACCGCCTGCGCCGAACTCGCCGCCGCCGATCCGGTGATGGCAGCGCTCATCGCGCGCTATCCCGATTGCGTGCTCGGCAACCGCGGCGATCCGTTCCAGACCCTGGCGCGCGCCATCGTCGGCCAGCAGATCTCGGTCAAGGCCGCCGACAGCGTGTGGGGGCGCTTCGCGGGCTACGCGCAGACCGTCAGCCCCGAACGCATCGCGACGCTTGAGCTGGCCGCGCTGGCCGCTTGCGGCCTGTCGCGCCGCAAGGCGGAATATCTGGTCGACCTCGCGGGGCATTTCACCGACGGCCGTATCGAGCCGGCGCGCTGGAAAGAAATGGAAGACGAGGCCGTGATTGCCGAGCTCGTCGACGTGCGCGGCATCGGCCGCTGGACCGCCGAGATGTTCCTCATCTTCAGCCTGCGTCGTCCCGACGTCTGGCCGGTTGACGACATCGGCCTGCAAAAGGCCGTCGCCCTGCATTACCTGGGCGGCGAACGTCCCACGCCCAAAAGCCTGCGCCAGCACGGCGAACGCCACGCGCCCTGGCGCACCGTCGCTACCTGGTATCTGTGGCGCAGCCTGGATCCGGCGGTGGTGCAGTACTGATCGATGCGTTATCAATTCGGCAGCGGTCGCACGGGCTGGGTGCCGGGTCTTGCTCAGCCCGCAATGCCGAGTTCTGCGCACAGTTTGCCCACCAGGCCTTTAAGCGCGTCGACCTCTGCCTCCAGCCGCGCCACGTTGGCCTTGAGCGCGGCAATCTCGCCCACGGTGACGTCGGTGGCGGGCGTCGAGGACGCCGCTGCCGGGGTTTCCTCGACGGCGGGGGCGCCGGAAAGCAGGTGAGCCCAGCGGTTTTCGCGCGCGCCGGGCTGGCGCGGCAGCTCGACCGTCATGGTGCCTTCCGGGCGTTCGGCCAGTTCCTGCAGGAAGCCTTCCACCGCCGAGATGTCGGCGAAGCGGTGCAGGCGCTCGCTGTTGGTACGCAACTCGCCCGCGGTCTGCGGGCCGCGCAGCATGAGCGCGGTGAGCAGGGCGATGGATTGCGAGGGCAGGCGCAGGCCCCGCTCCATGTTGTGGGCGTAACGGGTGACGCGGCCGCCGCTGGTTTCGACGATCAGGGCCGGGCCCTTGAGGCTGTCGATGGCGGACAGCACCTCGGCCTCGCTGACTTCGATGACGGGATGGCGGCTGGTCTTCTGGTTGCAGCCGGCCACCAGGGCATTGAGCGACAGCGGATAGGTGTCGGGCACGGTGTGCTGCTTCTCGCACAGCACGCCGAGGACGCGGGTTTCGAGCAGGGACAGGATGGGCAGGCGGGGGGCAGTCATGGCGGCGTTGGGTGAGCTTATGCGGCCATATTATGAGGGCAACGCGCTACGGCTTAGCGTTTCTTCCGGTAATACCCAACCAGTTCGCAGCGATCCAGGATGTGCCCCTGCATCGCCTGTTCCAGGCTGGTTTTGGTCGCCGGGTGCAGGGCCGGGAGGACGGTGTCGAGCGCGTACAGCTTGTGGACGTAGCGATGGCGGCCGATGGGCGGGCAGGGGCCGCCGTAGCCTTCCCGCTTGCCGTCGTTGAGGCCCTGGCGCGTGCCTGCCGGCAGCTGTGCGCCGGCCTCGAATCCCGTCGTGGCGGGCAGGATGTTGTATACCACCCAGTGCACCCAGGTCATTTTGGGCGCGGCCGGGTCGGGGGCGTCGGGGTCGTCCACCACCAGCGCCAGGCTTTTCGTTCCGGCCGGCACGCCCGACCACGCCAGGGGTGGCGACTGATCCTGGCCGTCGCAGGTGTAGCGGCTCGGGATATCCCCCAGCGGGGAAAATGCACTCGACGTCAATTCCATGGACGTATCTCCTTTCGTGGCTATGCTTTCAACTGTGCTGTGCCTGGCGGATTTCGTCCGGCATTCCGGCAATCTGCCTGACGCGCGCGGGTGGGTGCACCGGGCCGCGAGACCAGAACGTCGATCACGCCCATCGTCGATGGCTGCGCATCCGGTTTCGTCATTGCAGCGGGAAAGCACTCATACTCAATGTAGACCCGCGGCCACGTGGAACAAACTCGCCACCCGGCTGCATGCGCCGGCCTTTTTAATTGCACGGCTTTTAGGTAGGCTTCGCGCTGATTCCATGAAAACGCCTTCCATGCACTTCACCCTCGATTCCTTTCGCGCCTGGCCGACCAAGCGCATTACCCTGCTCGGCATGTCCGGCGTCGGCAAGACACACATCTCGCGCATGCTGCGTGGCCACGACTGGTTCCACTTCTCCGGCGACTACCGCATCGGCACGCGCTACCTCGACGAACCGATCCTGGACATCATCAAGCACCAGGCGATGCAGGTGCCGTTTTTGCGCGACCTGCTGCGGCGCGACTGGATCGACATCAAGAACAACATCAAGATCCACGACCTCGGGCCGGTGCTCACTTTCGTCGGCAAGCTCGGCGGGCCACAGTGGGACGGGCTGCCGCTGGACGAGTTCTCGCGCCGGCAGGCCGCCTATCGCGATGCCGAGATCGCCGCCATGCACGATGTCCCGGGCTTCATCCGCAAGGGGCAGGAAGTCTACGGCTACCCGCACTTCGTCAACGACGTCGGCGGCAGCCTGTGCGAGCTGGACGAGCCCGGCGTGGTCGAGTTGCTGGCCGAACACACGCTGATCCTTTACATCCAGACCACCTCGCGTGAGGAAGAGGACACGCTGATCCACCGCGCGCAGTCCGATCCCAAGCCGCTCTATTTCCGCCCGGCTTTTCTCGCCGAGCAGTTGCCGGTCTACCTGCGGGAAAAGGGCATCGAATACGTCGCCCAGGTCGAGCCGGACGATTTCGCGCGCTGGGTGTTCCCGCGCCTGTTCCACTCGCGCATTCCGCGCTACGAGGCGATCGCCGGTCCGCACGGCTACACCGTGACTTCGCAGGAGGTGGCGCAGGTGCGCGACGAGCGCGATTTTCTGGCGCTGCTGGAAACCGCGATTGCCAGGAAAGGTGAGGCGTCAGGCGTGAGGCGTGAGGCGTAATCATGCCGCTGGTCGCACATAACGCCCTGCCCACCTTCGACCGCCTGCGCCGCGACGGCATCACGGTGCTGTCGACCGAGCGTGCGGCCAACCAGGAAATCCGCGAACTGCATGTCGGCCTCCTGAACATGATGCCGGATGCGGCGCTGGAGGCGACCGAACGGCAGTTCTACCGGCTGGTCGGCGAATCCAACCCGATCGCGCAGTTCTACATGCACCCCTTCACCCTGCCGACGCTGCCACGCGGCGCGGCGGCACAGGCGCACATCGCGCAGTATTACGAACCCTTCGACGCCATTCGCGAGAAGGGGCTGGATGCGCTCATCATCACCGGCGCCAACGTCAGCCATCCCAGCCTCGCCGACGAGCCGTTCTGGCAGCCGCTGATCGGGGTGATCGACTGGGCCTGGGACAATATCACCTCAACCCTGTGCTCGTGTCTCGCCACCCATGCGGTGATGCAGTTCCGCCACGGCCAGACGCGGGTGAAGCAGCCCCGCAAGATCTGGGGCGTGTTCGAGCACCGCGTCACCGACGGCCGCCATCCGCTGGTGGCCGACGTCAACACCCGCTTCGACGTGCCGCATTCGCGCTGGAACGACGTCTCACACGCGCAGTTCGAGGCGGCCGGGCTCAAGGTGCTGGTCGAAAGCGCAGCAGCCGGCGTGCATCTGGCGGTGAGCCACGACGGCCTGCGCACCGTGTTTTTCCAGGGCCATCCCGAATACGACACGGTGTCGCTGCTGAAGGAATACAAGCGCGACCTGCTGCTGGCCGCGGGCGGCAAGCTGCCCGCGTTGCCGCCGTTTCCTGCGCGCTACTTCGACCGCCAGGCGCAGGCGCTGCTGGTCGAATTCGGTAGCCGCACGCAGGCGGGCGAGACGCTGGCCTTCCCCGAACCCCTCCTGCTGCCGTTGCTCGACAACACCTGGCACGATACCGCCGAGGCGGTGATCGGCAACTGGGTCGGCTGCGTCTATCAGGTCACTCACCGCGAGCGCGGCCTGCCCTTCATGCCGGGCGTCGACCCCGGCAATCCGCTCAATCTCGCATGACGGCGGCAAGCGCGCACTTCGACGAAGCGCAGGGCGTGCTGATCGCCAGCGGCGCCTGGCAGGCCGATGCCGCGTCCGCGCTGCCGAAGCTGGCCGGCAAGTCGGTGCGCATCCTCGACGGCGCCGGCGTCACCCGGCTTGATACCAACGGCGCGTGGCTGCTGCTGGCCGTCGCGCGCCCGCAGGCCAGCGATCCGATGCCCGAACTGCGCGGCTTTCAGCCGCGGCATCTGGCGATGTTCAAGCTGGTGGCGCAGCACAGCGCGGCCACCACTGCGCACCCCGAGCCGCGCAGCGAAGGCATGCTCGCCCTCATCGGGCGCGGCAGCCTGGTGATGGGGGGACACGTGGTCGGCCTGCTCGATTTCGTCGGTCGCCTGGCCATCGAATTGATGGCGCTGCTGCCGCGTCCGGAGCGCTGGCGCTGGCGCGAATTCGGTGCCCAGGTACGCACGGTGTTCGTCGGCGCGATCCCCATCGTGATCGGCATGCTGTTCCTGCTCGGCGTGGTGTTCGCCTACCTGCTGGGGGATCAGGCGCAGCAATACGGCGCCAACATCTTCGTCGTCGACGGCTTGCTGCTGGCGATCCTGCGCGAGATTTCGCCGGTCATCGTCGCCGTCCTGGTGGCGGGGCGCACCGGCGCCGCCATCACCGCGCAGATCGGTACCATGAAGGTGACCGAGGAAATCGATGCCATCGCCACGCTCGGCCTGTCGCCGCTGGCGGTGCTGGTGATCCCGCGCATCCTTGCCCTGCTGCTGGCTCTGCCGCTGCTGGTATTCATCGGCGACATCGCCGGGATGGCCGGTGGCATGCTGGTGACGCAGCAGCAGCTGGGTATTTCCTATTCCATGTTCATGGATCGGGTGGTTGACGTGCTCGATCTGAAAACCCTGCTGGTGGGGCTGGGCAAGGCGCCGGTGTTCGCCATGTTCATCGCGCTCATCGCCTGCCGCATGGGGCTGTCGGTCAGTCGCGACGCGCGCAGCGTCGGCGCCCATACCACCTCTACCGTGGTGCAGAGCCTGGTCGCCATCATCATCCTCAACGCCATTTTTGCCGTCATGTTCGTGAAGTTTGGGATCTGATGACAGAAACCGTCATCGACGTTCGCGGCCTCGTCACCACGCTGGGCGGGCACAGCATTCATCGCGATCTGAATCTTTCCGTTGCGCGCGGCGAAGTGATTGCGCTGATCGGCGGCAGCGGCTCCGGCAAGTCGGTGCTGCTGCGCGAAATCATCGGCCTGCTGAAGCCGCAGGGCGGCCGCATCGAGCTGTTTGGACAGTCGGTCCTGGACTGTACGCCCGAGCAGATGAACCGGCTGCGCCAGCGCTTTGGCGTGCTGTTCCAGGACGGCGCGCTGTTTTCCTCGATGAATGTGGAGGACAACGTCGCCACCCCGCTGTTCGAGCATACCGACCTGCCGCACGCCACCTGCCGCCAGTTGGCGCGGCTGAAGCTCGCGCTGGCCGGGCTGCCGCCGGACGCCGCAAAAAAGCGCCCGAGCGAGCTCTCGGGCGGCATGCGCAAGCGGGTGGCGCTGGCGCGCGCGCTGGCGCTCGACCCCGAACTGCTGTTTCTGGACGAGCCGACCTCCGGCCTCGATCCGACTTCGGCGCGCGCCTTCGATGCGCTGATCCGACTGCTGGCCGACAGCCTCGGCCTCACCGTATTCCTCGTTACCCACGACTTGGATACACTGTTTTCGATTATCGATCGCGTCATCGTGCTGTCGGACGGTCGTGTACTGGGCAGCGGCACGGTGGCCGAACTGAAAACCATCGACGACCCGTGGCTGCGCGATTACTTCGCCGCACGGGTGTCAGTGTCCCGAACCGGAGAGGAAGCCACGCATGGAAACTGAAGGTCGCTATACCCTGGTGGGCATCCTGGTGCTGGCGGCGGCTGCGCTGATGACCCTGTCAATTGTATGGCTATCGGGCCTGACCGATCACGTCGCCTACCAGACCTACACGCTCTATTTCAAGCAGCAGTCGCTCGACGGGCTGGCGGTCGGCAGCCCGGTGAAGATGCGCGGGATCAAGGTCGGCGTGGTCGATAGCTATCGTTTTGCCACGGGCAAAGACGAAGCCGTCAGCGTCAATGCGCGCATCGACGAGGGTGTGCCGGTGCATGTCGGCGCCGAGGCCTACATCAAGCGCAACCTGGTGACTGGTATCGCATCGGTTGAAATCAACAACGGCCCGAACGACGCACCTTTGCTTGACACGGCGCCCCAGGGCGAACGCTACCCGGTCATCGCCGAGGGCAGCTCCGACATCGACAAGGTCGCCACCGCGGTGTCCCGGATGGCGGAAAACGGTGCCCAGGTGCTGGAACGCATGAACACCTTGCTGTCCGACGAAAACCAGCGCGCCATCAGCCAGACGCTGGCCAACCTCAACGAGTTGTCCGGCCATCTGGCCGCCAACAAGCAGAGCCTTGACGCCGTGGTGCAGGGCATCCGCGATGCCTCCGATGAATTCCGCTTTGCCGGCGCCAGCATCAGCCAGGCTGCCACCCGTGCCGAAGGCAGCATCATCAGCATCGGCCAGAACGCCGACATCGCGCTGAAGGAGGCCACCGTCGCGATGGAAAAGCTGCAGCGCGAAGCCAGCCTGATTTCCGGGCAAATCCAGCAGCTCACCGAAACCAGCACGCTGGAACTGACCAACGTCAGCCGCGACGTGCGCACCAGCGCCGACGCCCTCACCACTGCCGGGCAGCACCTGTCCAACCCGCGCGAAATTCTGTTCGGTCCCGGCCAGCAGCAGCTCGGCCCCGGAGAAAAACTGCCATGAAACCCGCCCTTTTCCTTGCCGCGCTGAGCCTGATGCTGACCGGTTGCGTCAACTTTGGCGAAAAGACCAACATCCCCGCCGTGGTGTATTACGTGCTGAACGACCCCGTGCCCGCCACCGATCCCGCCCCGTTGCGCGCCGACGCCCCGGCCTTGCTGGTACTCGATACCACCACCGGCAGCTTTTACGACAGCGAGCAGATCGTCTTCAGCCGCAGCGATGGCACTCGTTCCCAATACCGGTTCGCGCGCTGGACCGAGCGTCCCGGCAAGCGCTTCGCCGACCTCATGCGCACCCGGCTCGACCGCCAAGGCGCCTGGAATGTCAGTGCCGCCGGCGGCTATGTGCGCGGCGACATGCTGCTGGACACCGAACTGGTCGAGTTCTATCACGACGCTGCCAGCGCGCCGGGCCAGATGCGTCTGGTGCTGCGCGCCGAGCTGGTCGACCTGAAACAGCGCACCCTGCTGGGGCGCCATGTGTTCGAACAGCGGGTGCCGGTGGCGACCTATGACGCGGCCGGTGCCGCGCAGGCGGCCAATCTGGCGGTCAGTCGCGCGCTCGACGCGCTGAGCGCCTGGCTCGCCACGCTGCAATAAGCGCCTACAATTAACCTGGATTGTTCATTAGACGATTTATGGCGCGTAGGGTGCACTCTGTGCACCGATTGGCGCTCGAAGGTGCACGGAAGTGCACCCATCCAAAGCATTTCGCGCTAATGAACAATCCGGGATTAAAACAACATCGTCCGCAACAAGGAGAGAGACCATGAAGCGCCTGCTTGCTACCCTGTTCCTATGCACAGTCACGGCTGTTGCCCACGCCGAAATCTCGCAAAAATTCGGCCCGCTCGAAATTCACTACAATGCCCTGATCACCGACGAGCTGCTGCCCGAGGTCGCACGCGCCTACAAGATCGAGCGCAGCAAGACGCGTGGACTGGTCACGATATCGGTACTGAAGAAGAATCAGGTCGGCGTGCCGATGCCGGTACTGGCCAGGATCACCGTCTACGTCACCAACCCTAGCCAGCAGCTGGCCAACATCACTCTGCGCGAAGTCAGGGAAGGCAGCGCGATTTATTACCTGGGCGAATTCCGCGTCACCCCGCCCGACACCCTGAAATTCACCGCCACGATCGAAGCGGAAGGCGAGCCGAAGCGCGAGATGGAGTTCAGCCAGAAGTTCTACAAGTAACCCATTCCTCCCCGTCGCCCCGATTCCGGGGCTTTTTTACGTCCCAAACCATGACCGAATCCTCAGTACACCGTTTCCCCACCTGGCTGGGCCTTTTGCAGGGAGGCGTGCTCTACGCGCTATACAAAAGCCACCAGGATAAATGGTGGCCGCTGGAGTGGGGCTGGCTGTTCAACGCCGTATTGTTGAGTACGTTGCTGCTGCCTTTTGTGGCGTACTGGGGGATCGATACCTTGAATCGCCGCGCGTTACGCCGCCTGCTGCTGGGCGTGGGCGTGCTGGTTTTTGGCCTGGGCGCGTATCAGGGCGCGATGGCGTTCCCTCTGCCGGATTCGACACGATTGCAGTTGGCGCCGGCGTCTGCTTTTCTCGGCCTGGCTTTGCTGGTTTTCATGCTGGTTCCGCTGACCTCCGGCTGGGCACGCGGGACACCAGATGCCACGCTCGGCGGCTGGCACTATCCACGCCTGTTTGAACATGCCTGGCGCAATGCTGTCGTGACCATTCAGGCAGGCGCGCTCACCGGGCTGTTCTGGGCGGTGTTGAGCCTGGGCGCGCAGCTGTTTCACCTGATCGGGGTGGAGTGGCCGAAAGAGACGATAGAGAAAGCCTGGTTCGCCATTCCCGTCACCACCCTGTCGATTGCACTGGGCCTGCGCACCGGTTTGCGCCGTGCCGCGTTCACGGTCACCTTGCGTAACCACTGGCTGACGCTCACCGTGTGGCTGCTGCCGTTGGCCAGCCTGATAGGCGTGGCATTCGTGCTCACCAGCTTCGCTGGTGTGGGCAAATTGTTCGAGCGCGGCCTGTCGGCATTTTTCCTGCTCTGGTTTGCGGCGTTCTGGATCACCTTTTTCAACTCGGCATTTCAGGATGGCCAAAGCGAGCCGCCGCTGCACCCCATCCTCCGCCGCGTGCTGCCGTTTGCCGCGCCGGCGTTGCTTGCGGTCGTCGGGCTGGCGGCGTGGGCGCTGATGTTGCGAATCCAGCAATATGGCCTTACCCCGGATCGGATTTGGGGCGCGTTGACGGTCGTGGTCGCGCTGGCTTATGGCGGCGGCTATACGCTGTCGTTGCGGCCAGGGGCGCCATCACGCTGGATGCCCGGTATCGCCCCCGCCAATATCGTGGCCTCACTCATCATGAGCGCAGGCATCATCCTGCTGCTGTCACCTGTGCTCGACGCCAACCGGCTGGCCACTGCCAGCCAGATGGTGCGTTTGCATACGGGGCAGGTGCAGGCGGACGATTTCGATGTGCGGGCGCTGACGCGGCAGGAACGTGCAGGTTACGACGCTTTGGCCGAGCTACGGCGTCAGCGCGGTCCGGATGGCAAGCCGGACAAGTTGGCGCTGCGGGCCGAGGACGCGGTCAACAATGCCAATCGCTACCGGGACAACGCGTTCGATGAACCGGATGAACTGGTTGCGGCCTTGGCCGAGCGTGTCGATGTCTACCCGGCCGAAAAAGTTTTGCCCGCAGGCTTCACGGATTTTCTCAGGCAGGACCTGGGGAAATGGGAATCCTGGCAACGTAAGGAAAGCTGTTTTGCGCGCCATCAAACACGTCAGCGCTGTACGGTGCTGCTGATCGACCTCAATCATGATGGTCAGGATGACGTGGTGTTGTGGCAGGGGGATGCTTACCGGTCTGCTGTTTATGCGCAAAGTGGTCAGCAGTGGCAACAAACGGGTCGCTTGATGGTGAGCGGGGGAGGCACCCCCGAGAGTGTCCGTGCCGAATTGGCAACCGGCGCCTACGCCGTCCGGCCTGTGCGCTGGGATGAATTGCGCGTCGGCAAAACCCGCTATCAGGTTTTCGAGAACGCAGAATAAATCAGCGTCAGCAGCCCCCACACGCCAAAGCCTGCCACCGTCAGCCCCGCCGCGCGGCGCACCCACAGCTGCTGCATGAAGGGCTGGATCTGCCGGGCGAACAGGCCCATTCCCAGCAGGTTCGGCAAGGTGCCGAGGCCGAATGCCAGCATCAGCGCCGCGCCTGAGGTAGGGCTGCCCGCCGCCAGCGCCGACACCAGGATCGAATACACCAGTCCGCACGGCAGCCAGCCCCAGGCCATCCCCGCCAGCACGGCCTGCGGCAGCGACCTCACCGGCAGCAGCTTCTGGAACAGCGGCTTCACCCGCCGCCACACGGCGCCGCCGGCGCGCTCGAAAACCAGCACCCACTGATTGAACCCGGCCAGATACAGGCCGAGCAGGATCATCACGGCCTGCGCCAGCACATACAACAGCATTTGTACCGGCGCGAAGTCCGCCAGTTTGAGCGAGGCGCCGAGCGCGCCGGCCAGCGCGCCGAACATCGCATATGACGACACCCGCCCCAGGTTGTAGGCCAGATGCAGGCGGAACGGCGGCGAGCTGCCGTCGGCGCGGAAGGAAAACGCCGCGACAATGCCGCCGCACATGCCAACGCAATGCACCCCGCCGAGCAGGCCGGCGAGGAGGGCGGTGAGGAGGGAAAATTCGATCATGGTTTGGGTCGGGCTCGACGCGCGCCAAGTGTGCTGCGTATCGAGCGGGGATTGCGACGGCAGTCGAGCACGGCGAGAACAATCGCGGTGTGGCCATCGAAATCGTAATAAATCGCAAAAGGAAAACGCTTGGACAGGCTGCGATGCAGGCCCGCGAGGGGCTTGGGGTGGACGCTCGCGTATAGCGCGAGCGCATCGATGTCGGAGAATAGGCTGTCGAGAAAATACTGGCCGAGTCCGGCGGCCTGGGTCTCGTAGAAGTCGAAACCGACCAGCAGATCCCGTTCGGCTGATACGCCGATCCGCACGTCATGCATGGGCGGGACTCAGCGCTCGGTCAGCTTGCGCAGCGCGTTTTTGGCGGATTGCCAGTTACGGTGCTGGCCGTCTTCCCGTTCGCTCAGGCGTTCTTCCAGCACGGCAGCGTGCCAGGGCGGGCTCAATTCGGCCGCATCGTCCTGGCATAGTGAATCCCACAGTGACTCCATCGCGGCCAGACGTTCGGCCAGGGGCAGTTGGGTGAGGGCGTCGAGATTTGGCATGGCAAAAGATTAGCACATCAGCCCGGTTGTCGTTGACGCCTCACCAGCCAGACCAGCAGCAAAACAGGCGCCCCGATCAGCGCAGTCCCGGTGAAGAAGCTCGCCCAGCCGAAGGCATCGACGAATTCGCCGGAAAAGCCCGCGATGAACTTGGGCAAGAGCAGCATCACCGAGGTGAACAGCGCATACTGCGTGGCCGAATAGGCCTGGTTCACCAGGCTGGACAGGTAGGCGACGAAGGCGCTTGAGGCGATGCCAGCAGAGAGATTGTCCGCCGATACCGTGAACACCAGCGCACCGACGTCGTGGCCGCGCCCGGCCAGCCACACGAACAGCAGGTTGGTCGCCGCCGACAGCACCGCGCCGAGGAACAGCGTGCGCATCACGCCCATGCGCATCACCAGCAGGCCACCGAGACCGGCGCCGAGAATGGTCATGACCACGCCGTAGACCTTGGATACGGTCGCCACCTCGTCCTTGGTGAAGCCCATTTCCTGGTAGAAGGGGTTGCTCATCACTCCCATCACCACGTCGGAGATGCGGTAGACGGCGATCAGTGCCAGCATCAGCACGGCCTGCCATTTGTAGCGCTGGATGAAGTCGATGAAGGGCGCCAGCACCGCGCTGTAGACCCACGCCGTGGCGGTCAGTAGCCAGCCGTGCAATCCGGCGGCGGCGAAGCGTTCCCGCGTATGCGCTTCGCGCTCGGTGGTGACGGTGGAGATTTTCTTTTCCGGCTCGCGGATGGTCAGCGTGGTGAGGATGCCGACCGCCATCAGCGCCGCCATCACCGTGTACGCCACCTGCCAGGGGCGGAAATCGTAGGTCGCCTCGGACGGATCGAAGGCCGCCGCGATCCACAGCGCGCCCGCGCCGGCGGTAATCATCGCGATGCGATAGCCTGCCTGATAGGTCGCCGCCATCGCCCCTTGTTTCTCGATTTCAACCGCCTCGATACGGTAGGCGTCGAGCGCGATGTCCTGTGTCGCCGAGGCGAACGCCACCGCCAGCGCCAGGTACACCATGTGCGTCAGGTTCTGCGCCGGGTCGGTGTTCGCCATCCCCAAGAGCGCAGCGGCAATGCAGACCTGCGACAGCAGCAGCCACGCCCGCCGCTTGCCCAGTCGCGCCGTCAGGAAGGGCAGCGGCAGCCGGTCCACCAGCGGCGACCACAGGAACTTGAAGCCGTACGCCAGCCCCACCCAGGAAAGATGCCCGATGGTCGCCCGCGCAATGCCCGCCTCCGACAGCCAGAACGACAGCGTGCCCAGCACCAGCAGCAGCGGCAGCCCGGCCGAAAAGCCGAGGAGCAGCATGCCGACGACGCGGGGGTGGGCGTAGACCTTGAGGGCGTTGAGCCAGGGGTGGGACGTGTGCATGGTGAGGCGAAAGGGTGGGCGGTTAAGCGCGGGGTGCAGTGTGATCGCGCAGCCAGTTGGCAAGGGTGGTTTCATCCCATTCGCCGGTGGCGACAGCGAGCATGGTGAGCACGCATTCCGCGTCGGTAGCATTCAGATCGTAGCCGTTCAGCAGTAGGAACAATTCCATCGCAACAAAAGCCGTGCGCTTGTTGCCGTCGATAAAAGGGTGGTTCTTTGCCACCGCAACGGCATACGACGCAGTGAGTGTGCAGGCATCGGGGGATTCGTAAGCAGCCAAATTGAGCGGACGCGCCAGCGCGGAATTGAACAGTCCTTCGTAGCGAAATCCTGCTGCCCCACCGTGTTCGGCCAATTGCTCGTCGTGCGCTGCGATCAGCACCGCACGGTCGAGCCAGATCCAGCCGCTCACTTTGCCAGCTCGTGCAACACCGCACGGCGTTTTTTCATGATCGCACGTGCCGCGTCCATCTGTTCCTCGAAGGCGGGGTCGTAAGGGCGTATCGCCAAGCCGTCCGGCGTTTCGGTCACAAACACCGTGTCGCCTTTTTCCAGTTTCAACCGCGCCAGCACTTCCTTGGGCAGGATCAATCCGACCGAATTGCCGATTTGGGTGAGTTTCAGGGCATGCATGGCAGACTTTTGTTGGTTATAACGGTTGTTATGTTAGCCCGCGATGCAGCGCAAGCCAAGGGTGCGAAAGGCCAGAATTTCCCGCCAGATGACAGGTTTGGCGCAATGATAGCGCCATGCTAGCCTATTGATGTATCCATTTTAAGGAGCCCGCAATGAGCACCGAAACCAAGTCCCCGGCGAACACCGCGCAGTTCAACGTGCGCCTGCCCACTGAACTGAAAACCCGGCTGGAAAGCTACGCGCAACTGGTTGGCCGCCCCCAAGCCAGTGTGGCGAGCGATGCGCTGGCCGATTATCTCGACTGGCGCGTTCCGCAGGTCGTAGCGCTGAAACAGGCCGTTGCCGCCGCTGACCGCGGCGAATTTGCCACTGTGGACGAAGTCGAGCAGTTCTTCAGGCGCTATGACGCTTGAATGGACGCGCGCGGCGCTTGCCGACCTGCGGCAGATTCTGGACTTCATCGAGGACAATCCGCACGCGGCGCGCGCATTGGCGGCCGGCTTCAGGCAAACCGCCGAGCACTTGGCCCTGCATCCCTTCATCGGGCGGCGCGGCGACCTCGAAGGCACGCGCGAACTGATGCTGCACCGCAATTACCTGCTGACTTACCGCGTCGGCAGCGAAGCCGTCGAAATCCTGCAAATCTGGCATGTCGCGCAAAAGCGCTACCACTGAGCATTGCGCCTGGGCTAAGATGCCGCCATGACTCAGCACGTAGAAAAGGCCACCATTTTCGATAAGCCAGCCTACCCGGCAAGTGAAGCCGCGTACATCCTCAATTTGCCCCCCGCCACAGTGAAAGCCTGGAGTTTTGGACAGACACGTCGGGATGATGGCAGCGTGCGCTTCAAGGCAGTCATTCGAGCGGCCGATACGCGCAATAAATTACTTTCGTTTGCCAATCTTTGCGAATTGCATGTTCTGGCTGCGATCCGGCGTGTGCATCGGGTCAGCCTGCCCAAAGTACGTGACAGTGTCGAATACTTGCGTAGCCAGTTGGGCGCGGACAGGCCGCTGATCGATCGACAGTTCAAAACCAACGGCATCGATCTTTTTGTCGAGCAGGCCAGCAAACTGCTGAACGTGTCACGTCAGGGACAAGAGGCGTTGCGCGGCGAATTCGAACTCGCACTCGCGCGCATTGAACGCGACAATCAGGGCAACCCGATCAAGCTGTTCCCTTACAGCCGCACTTCAGATCACACAGCGGAGCAGCCAAAATCCGTGGTCATCGATCCGCGCATATCTTTTGGGCGCCCCGTTTTGACTCAATTCGCCGTACCCACCGAAGTGATTTTCGACCGTTTCCAGGCTGGCGATTCGCTGGAAGACATGGCGCTCGACTACAACGTTGACGAAAAAGAAATCGAAGAAGCGCTCCGCTTCGAACAGCGCCGCGCCGCCTGAGCCGATCCCCCTGTTTGTTGATCGCTGCGCCTGGAGCCGTCTGCTGGGCGAGGCGCTGGACAAGATCGGCGCAAATTATATAGCTCATCACCAGCGGTTTGCGCCCGATGCACCCGACGAGGAATGGCTGGCGGCTGCGGGTCGGGAAGCCTGGATTGTACTGACCCGCGACAAGCACATCCGCAGGCGCCCAACCGAATTCGAAGCCTTTCGCGAGCACAACGTCATCGTTTTCGTGCTTGCGGCCGGCAATGCCTCGGCGGCCGAAACTGCCGATCTTGTGACCCGTCTCTACGACAAAATCCAGAGACTTGCCGCCCAAATCAAACCACCTGTCATGTACAGCGTGACCCGGTCGGGCGTGAGCAAACCGATCAAGTTCAAGTAAGGGCAGATTTCTTCCGGCTGCGCTTCACAGTGGCGACCGGCAACAGCGAGGTCAACGCCTGATAGCGCGCGAACAGGAATGCCACCCGCTCGGCGTCGGACTTGAAGCGGGTTTCCCCATAGGCCTTGTCCACCACCGCGTCGAGTTTGTGGTGCGCTTTCATCAGCGCGGGTGGCATGGTCAGCGGGTCGTAGAGGTCGGCGAGCGTGGCGTCGGGGAATTGTGCGCGGGCGTTAAGCACGGCCTGGGCGGCGGCTTCGATGGCCTGCCGGATTTTGTCGGCCGGGGCGTCGGGCCAGGGGAAGTTGTTGTAGACGATGTCTTTTGAGTAACGATAACGACTCTCTAATCGCCCGCATGTATACCGTACCCAGGCCATGTGCATGGATGACTGGATGACCCCGAAATGAAACCGAGTCGCTCCCGGCAAGGCAAAACAACTATTTCCAACAATGACGTCGCTGGGAAAAAATCCGAAAGGAATATATCGGCGGTTCTCGGAGGTATGGCCCGGGATTAAGAACGTAGCTGGACTGTGGCTGGGTTACCTGACGAAACAGTGTTGGATACGGATAATCCCGTGTCGTCTTTGCCTTGCTAGCTTTCCGAAAGGCCACAACCGCTTCAATACGCTGTTTGATCGTGGGCAATTTCGCGATTTCGTCCGGCTTTGCGTCGACCAGCCACAGCACGAACCGCTTTTCACCATGAAGGTATTCATGTGCGCTGATGAAGGGACGAATAAATTTCTGTGCTGCGGGCTCGCGCACTAGAAATTCCTTGGCCTCATGCTCTGAGAAGAGGAAGCTCCCGCCGTCAGTCGGCTTGCTTCCATACATCATCGTGGGTACATCCCCCAAAGGCTGGCTACGGTTTTCCAGCAGAACGTCTGGTCCATCGATCAAATAGGGGTTGATGTGGCTGACCACGCGGGCATGCGGTTCAGCATCCGGTGTGTCATATTCGAACAGGATTTTTTGATCGCGTTCGAATTGGGCAAAACCAATAATTACGCAGTAAACAGCGGCCTTGCCACGCGCCTCGTTGCTCCAGCGGAATGTTGTGTGCGCGAAGTTGATGCGGATTCCCTCTTTGAGAAGTGCAGACCACAAGATTCCGACTTGCTCTCCCTGCGTAATCGAGTTTGTGGCCACGAAAGCAACCTCGATCTTCGTGTTACGGATGTAGCGAGCAGCCTTTACATACCAGGCACTTACAAAATCCATCATCCCCGCGGCTGAAACGTCATGCAGTTCGCTTCGAAGTAAGGATTTTTGTTCTTCACTTTGCAAGTGATGGCCAATGAAGGGCGGGTTGCCCATGACATGGCTCGCCCGTTCCGCGGGCAGCACGCTGTTCCAGTCGAGCGTCAGCGCATTGCCGTGGATGATGTGCGGGCTGGTCTTGAGCGGAATGCGGGCAAAATACATGCCGAATTCCTCGCTTACCCTGAGATTCATCTGGTGGTCGACCAGCCACAATGCGACCTGGGCGATCTGGGCGGGGAACTCCTCGATCTCGATGCCGTGGAACTGGTCGACATCGATGGAGAGCGGCATGGCGGTTATTGACTTGTTCCCTTGTCGGGTGGGCTGTTTCCCAGCAAACCGCCCGCATCACGCTCGTCCAGTTCCAGCTTGGGCGTGGCGGTCTTGATGCGTTTTTCCACGTCCTTGATGGGTTCGGCAGCGGGCATGTTCTCGGGGCGTTCGCCGCCGATGCGCTCGATGGCGGCGCGGACTTCCTGGCCGACTTGCTCGTGGGCGCGGATGGCTTGCTGTTGATCGCGGATGCCTTCACGTGCCAGTTTGTCGCGGGCCTGGGTCATGCGGAACTGGTTGGCGGCAAGCTCGGTGGCGTTCATCCGGTCCATCAGCTGTTCTTTGGCTGGGACGCCTTTCCTGGCCTTGATCTGTTCGTTGCCCAGACCGCCGTAGAGGCCTTTGTAACCGGCATCGTGAAAAATGCCGAACATGCGGCTTTGCACGCCGGCCTGCTGGGCGGCGCCGGAGAGCGCCTTGAATTCTTCCGAGGTCTGCTTGCGCAGTTCCAGTCGCTCGACGTCCGCGGCCAGTTGTTCGGATAATTCCTGGCGCCGGGTCTGGATGGCAAAGTATTTCTGGGCCTGGGCGATTTCAGGTTTGCGCGGATCGCCGTTCTGGGCGATGAGGTAGCAGGCGAAGCGGGACAGTTGATAGTCCTCTACTGCTCGCTGGCTTCCCGACCCGATCTCGACCATTTTGCCGGCGCCGGCAAAATGGTCGGCAGGGTCGTTGCCCGACTGTTCGCATGAGGTTTGGGCGCGCTTGATGGCATCTTCAAACCGCCGCCACTGGCTGTAACCCAGCAGAGGCTGAAGGCCGCGTGCACTCCAGTACTCGGCGCCGTGGTCGTTGACCTGCTTGAGTTCCTCGAAGGGTTGTCCGCCGATGCTGGGCAGTTCCTTTTTTGCCATGTCGTTCCTCCCTCCTGGATTGTATTGATTGTTTCCTCTGTGACGGGGTTACGGTGCGTAATCGTAATCGACGATGAGCGGCGCGTGGTCGGAAAAGCGCTGGTCCTTGTAGACGCTGGCGGACGTTGCCTTGGCGGCGATGTCGGGGGTGGCGATCTGGTAGTCGATGCGCCAGCCGACATTCTTTGCATACGCCTGGCCGCGGTTGCTCCACCAGGTGTAGGCCTCGCCGGTGTGCTCGGGATAGAGGCTGCGGTAGACATCGATCCAGCCGAGTTCGTCGAACAGGCGGGTCATCCAGGCGCGCTCTTCGGGCAGGAAGCCGGAGTTCTTCTGGTTGGATTTCCAGTTCTTGAGGTCGATTTCGCGGTGGGCGATGTTCCAGTCGCCGCAGATGACGATCTCGCGGCCGGATTTGATCAGCGCTTCGAGGTGGGGGAAGAAGGCGTCCAGGAAGCGGAATTTGGCCTGTTGGCGTTCCTCGCTGCTGGAACCGGAGGGCTGGTAGAGCGAGATGACGGCGAGCTTGCCGCCGCTTGAATTATCGTAGCGGGCCTCGATGTAGCGGCCTTCGGCATCGAATTCCGGGATGCCGAGGCCTTCGACGATTTTTTGTGGTTGTTTGCGTGTGTAGACGCCGACGCCGCTATAGCCTTTTTTCTCAGCGTGGTGAAAAGTGCCGGTGAGGCCGTCGCACTGGATGAATTCGGGCTTGAGGTCGGCGGCCTGCGCCTTGAGTTCCTGCACGCAGACGACGTCGGCATGCTGGGTGGGCAGCCAGTCGAAGAAGCCCTTGGTGGCGGCGGAACGGATGCCGTTGAGGTTGGCCGATATAATTCGCATCGAGATCGATTCAAGAAGTTAAGGAAAATGTCCGATTACAAAGTCGAGTTTGTAGAATTCGCCATTGCCTCGAATGTGTTGTGTTTTGGCGAGTTCAAGACCAAGGCGGGGCGCATGAGCCCCTATTTTTTCAACGCGGGGCTGTTCAACGACGGCGACAAGCTGCGTCGGCTGGGCGAATTTTACGCGAAAGCCATTATCGACTCAGGGATCGCGTTCGACGTGCTGTTCGGCCCGGCCTACAAGGGCATTCCGCTGGCGGCGAGCATCGCGATCGCGCTGGCGGGCATGGGCAGGAACGTGCCGTTTGCGTACAACCGCAAGGAGGCCAAGGATCATGGCGAGGGCGGCACGGTGGTCGGCGCGAAACTGCAGGGCCGCGTGCTGATTGTCGACGATGTGATTTCGGCGGGGACTTCGGTGCGCGAGTCGGTGGACCTGATCCGCTACGCGGGCGCCGAACCGGCCGGGGTGGTGATCGCGCTGGACCGTATGGAGCGCGGCGGTGGCGACAAGTCGGCGGTGCAGGAAGTGCGCGAGCAATATGACATTCCGGTGGTGGCTGTGGTCACGCTGGACAATCTGGTGGAGTTTCTGGAACACGATGCAGACAGACAACAAGAATTGCAGGCCGTGGCAGACTACCGTGCGAGGTATGGCGTATAGCGCGCTGGCAGTCGCTCTGCTGCTGGCCGCGGGCACAGCGCAGGCGACCATGTACCGCTGGGTGGACGGCAACGGCCGCGTGCATTACAGCGATACGCCGCCGATGACCTTTCAGAAAAGCGGCGGCGCCGAGTTGAGTAAACAGGGCAATGTCATCAGGCGTACGCAATCCGAGGCCGAGCGTCAGGCCGAGGCCGAGCGTCGGGCCGAGCAAAAGCGCATTAAGGTGGAACAGGACAAGCAGGCACAGCTCGATCGCGCGCTGACCCAGACCTACACCACCGAAGCGGAAATCGACCTCGCACGCGACCGTGCGCTGGAGCATCATAAACTGGCGATCAAGGGGGCTGAAGTCCGCGGCAAGGCGGTGGAAGCGAACCTGGCGGAATTGAAGGCGCGTATCGCCAATATCGAAAAGGCAGGCCGCCCGGTTTCGCCCAATCTGAAGGAACGGCTGGATCAGGTCATCCAGGAGGGTCTGGACTTGAAGCGCACCATCTTCAGCAACGAAGAGGCGATGGTGCAAGTGGGCGAGAAATACGCGGCCGACAAGGCGCGCTTCCGCGAGCTGACGGGCAAATAAGGGTCTCGTGGGGAAAGCGTTTGAACCACAGAGGCACAGAGACACAGAGGTAAAACAAAGCGTTATTTCAGTTGGGCACATCACCCGATGGGGGATGCCAATCACTTGTTGTTTCTTGATTTTCTCTGTGTCTCTGTGCCTCTGTGGTGAGATTCTTGGTTTTTGGATTACCGCAGCCGGGCTTTCAGCAATTCGTTGACCTGCGCCGGATTGGCCTTGCCGCGGCTGGCCTTCATCACCTGTCCCACCAGGGCATTGAAAGCCTTTTCCTTGCCGGCACGGAATTCCTCGACCGATTTCGGATTGGCGGCGAGCACGTCGTCGACGATCTTTTCCAGTTCGCCGGAATCGGACATCTGCTTCAAGCCGCGCGCCTCGATGATGGCGTCGACCTCGCCGGCGCCTTCCCACAGCCCTTCGAACACCTGCTTGGCGAGCTTGCCGGAGAGCGTGCCGTCCTGAATGCGCACGATCAGTGTGCCGAGCTGCGCTGCCGAGACCGGACTTTGCGCGATGTCGAGCTCGGCCTTGTTCAGCGCGGCCGAGAGTTCGCCCATCACCCAGTTGGCGGCAAGCTTGCCCTGGCCGCAGACACGGGCGGCTGCCTCGAAGAAATCGGCGAGCGCACGCGAACTCGTCAGCACCGCCGCGTCGTAGGCCGATACGCCATAGCCAGCCTGGAAGCGTGCCTGCATCGCAGCCGGAAGTTCGGGCAGGCCGGCACGCACCGCTTCGATCCAGTCCTCGTCGAGCTTCACCGGCAACAGGTCGGGGTCGGGGAAGTAGCGGTAATCGTGTGCGTCTTCCTTGCTGCGCATCATGCGTGTCTCGCCGGTGTCGGGGTCGAACAGCACCGTGGCCTGCTCGATGCGGCCGCCGTCCTCCAGCGTCTCGATCTGCCAGCGGACTTCGAAGTCGATCGCCTGTTGCAGAAACTTGAAGGAGTTGAGGTTCTTGATTTCGCGGCGGGTGCCGAATTCGGCCTGCCCGACCGGGCGTACCGAGACATTGGCGTCGACGCGGAAGCTGCCTTCCTGCATGTTGCCGTCGCAGATGCCGATCCAGGTCACCAGCGTGTGCAGTGCGCGGGCGTAGGCCACGGCCTCGGCACTTGAGCGCATCTCGGGCTCGGAGACGATCTCCAGCAATGGCGTGCCGGCGCGGTTGAGGTCGATTCCGGTCATGCCATGGAAATCCTCGTGCAGCGATTTGCCGGCGTCCTCTTCCATGTGGGCGCGGGTGAGGTGGATGGTTCTTTCTTCACCCTCGACCACGATCTTCAGCGCGCCACCCTCGACGATGGGTTTGGCCAGCTGGCTGATCTGGTAGCCCTTGGGGAGGTCGGGATAGAAGTAGTTCTTGCGGTCGAACACGTTGACGCGGTTGAGGTGCGCGTCGACCGCCAGGCCGAACCTGATTGCGCATTCCACCGCTTTCTTGTTCAGCACCGGCAGCACACCGGGCAGGGCGATATCAACCGCGCTTGCCTGGGTGTTGGGCGCCGCGCCGAAGGCGGTGCTGCTGCCCGAAAAAATTTTTGATTTGGTTGCGAGCTGGGTGTGCACTTCCAGCCCGATGACGGTTTCCCACTGCATAATTAGTGCTCGCTTAACCTTTAATTCCTGTGAGGGAGATGATTCTGTTTTTGAAATCCTGGTATTCGCTGCTCTTGGAATCGGCCAAGCGGTCCATGAGGTAAAACTGGTCCGTGCTCGGCGACTCTTTATGGGCCATCGGCATGTCCAGGCGATTGACATTGGCCACGGTCCAGCACTCCGTATAGCCTTCCGAGCGGGCTTTACGGTGGCTCTTCTCGGCCTCGCCGATGCGGTTGTGGATGTTGGAGAAATCCGTTCCACCCTTGATCTCGATGGCGATGATGTTGCGGAAGCCTGTTGCCATTTGCTCGCGGATGATGATGTCGGGGTCGGCGGCAAACTCGATCAACACCATGCGGCGGGGAGCGTTCCTGATTTCGATCCGGTTTGCCTCGGTGGTCTGCGCTGCCTTTTTGACGATGGCGTGGATGATTTCGGATACTTTTAAAATGGCGGCATCGCCCTTGCGTACGTTGGCGCCGCCGCGCAATTGCGGGCCGAAGGTGAGCAGGGATAGATCGTCAAGCAGGCGCTTGCTTACGCGCTCTGGGCCAATGCCTTCGATTAATTGGGAGGCAACTTTATTGAGTGCTTTGCATAAGTCATCTAAGGTGCCATTCCTTTTTGAGGGTAATTGGGCCTCGGTTTCCATGCACTTAGGGCCCGATGCGCCGGTTGCTGTTGTGAAGAATTCCTTCTGGCTGTAGCCGAGCAGCAGGCGATAGTAGGCGAGCAATTTCGGATTGGCTCGCAGTACCGACGGTGTGGCGAAGGCCAACTCGCCGCGCAGGCCATGCTTGGCCAACGCAGCAAGGCTGGTCTTGGGTGTGAGGCGTGCCAATTCTTTATCCACGTCAGCGATGTCTAGACTTTCCACAGCCAGCCCCAAGGCATCCTGAAGATAAAGGCTGCGTGCTTTAGCAAGGCGAAGGAGAAGTCGATTTGCTGTTCGAAGGCGGGGAACTGGAACATCAGGCTGCCTTCAAGCGCAATACATTATGCGTGAGCGGCCTCAGGCGTTCGACCGCTAGATCGACATATTCCGGATTCAGCTCGATGCCGAGATAGCGGTGCCCTAGTTTTTGGCAGACGAGGCCCACTGTGCCGGAACCAAAGAAAGGGTCGAGCACGAAGTCATTCTCCCGTGCGGTGCTGAGAATGCAGGGTTCGATGAGTTGCGGTGGAAATACGGCGTAATGGGCGTGTTCCGTGGCCTGGGTATTGATGCTCCAGACCGAGCGTCGATTGCGCAGGGCGCCATTTACAGCTGGCTCCTTGGCAGTGGCATGGTCGTAGAAGTACCGTTCCGACTTGCTGAACATGAACAAGTATTCGTGGCAGCGGGTGGGGCGGTCCTTCACGCTTTCGGGCATGGCATTGGGCTTGTGCCAGACAATGTCACTGCGTAGATACCAACCGTCATCCTGAAGCGCGAAGGCCAAGCGCCAAGGTATGCCGAGCAGGTCTTTGGGTTTTAGACCCTCGGGCGTGTCGGGGCGGACCGACATGGCGCGTGCTGGATTTTTCTTGTCTGGCGCACGGTAGCCACGGTTGCCGCTGGTATAGCCGTCGCCGATATTTAGCCAGAGCACGCCGTCGTTGCGCAATACTCGCTTGGCCTCGGCGAAGACGGCGACCAGGCGGTTGATGAACTGCGGCAGGGTTTCTTCTAGGCCGATCTGACCTTCGATGTCGTAGTCCCTGAGGCCCCAATAGGGGGGGGAGGTCACGATGCACTGGATGGATTGTGAAGGCAGGCGCTGCAATGCATGCAAGGCATCGCCTTCGAAGATCGTAGATTCCACCAGTTCATGGCGTTTTGGCGATGGTACGGTTTCCAGCCTCATGACCTACTCTCCAATTATTTTTAATCTGCCGTAGCTTGAATTAAACCATCAAATGGCCGGAATGCGGCTGTGCCAGTCGGTGACGCGCTGGTACTGGTGGGCGACGTTGAGCATTTTCGCCTCGGAAAAATAGTTGCCGATCAGCTGCAGGCCGATCGGCAGGCCCTTGGCGTCGAAGCCGCACGGCAGCGACATGCCGGGCAGTCCCGCGAGGTTGGCGGGAATGGTGTAGAGATCGTTGAGATACATCTCGACCGGGTCGTCGGATTTTTCGCCGAGGGCAAACGCGGTGCCCGGCGCGGTGGGGCCGAGGATGACGTTGCAGGCCTTGAAGGCCTGGTTGAAGTCGTCGGCGATCAGGCGGCGGATTTTTTGCGCCTGCAGATAATAGGCGTCGTAGTAGCCGTGCGAGAGTACATAGGCGCCGATCATGATGCGGCGCTTCACTTCCGCGCCGAAGCCCTGCGCGCGGGTCTTGCAGTACATGTCGTCGAGGCTGGCGTAGTCCGGTGCGCGGTAGCCGTAGCGCACGCCGTCGAAGCGCGACAGATTGCTGGACGCCTCGGCGGGCGCCAGCACGTAGTACACCGGGATCGCCAGTTTCGAGTTGGCGAGCGAGATCTCGATGGTCGTGGCGCCGAGTTTCTTCAGCGCGGTGACCGCGGCTTCGACGGCGGCAGCGACTTCGCAGTTGAGGCCCTCGGCGAAGAACTCGCGCGGCAGGCCGACGCGCAGGCCGGCAAGCGGCCGGTCGAGGTCGCGCGTATAGTCCTCTTTCTCGCGCTCCAGACTGGTCGAGTCGTTGGGGTCGAAGCCGGTCATCACGTTCAGGAGCAGCGCGCAGTCCTCGGCCGACGGCGCCATCGGCCCGGCCTGGTCGAGGCTGGAGGCGAACGCGATCATGCCGTAGCGCGACACCAGGCCGTAGGTCGGCTTCAAGCCGGTGATGCCGCACAGCGCGGCGGGCTGGCGGATCGAGCCGCCGGTATCGGTGCCGGTGGCGGCAGGCGCCATGCGTGCGGCGACGCAGGCGGCTGCGCCACCCGAGGATCCACCGGGCACGTAGGCCGTATTCCAGGGGTTTTTCACCGCACCGAAATAGCTGGTCTCGTTGGAAGAGCCCATGGCGAACTCGTCCATGTTGGTCTTGCCCAGGCTCGGCATGCCGGCGGCCTTGAAACGCTGGATCACATGCGCGTCGTAGGGCGCGACGAAGTTGTGCAGCATCTTCGAGCCGCAGGTGGTGAGCCAGCCGTCGGTGCAGAAGATATCCTTGTGCGCGATCGGCACGCCGGTGAGCGGGCCCGCCTGGCCCGCGGCGATGCGTGCATCGGCGGCGGCGGCTTCGAGCAGGGTCTTCTCGGCGTTCACCGTGATGAAGGCGTTGATGGCCGGATTCAGCGCGGCGATGCGGTCGAGGTACTGCCGGGCAAGTTCGCAGCTGGAAACCTGTTTTGCGGCGAGCTGCGCGGCGAGCGCGGAAAGGCTGGCGTCTGGCATGATTTATTCGATGACTTTAGGGACGAGGTAGAGGCCATTCTCGACCGCGGGGGCGACGGCCTGGAAGGCGGCATGGCGGTCGGTTTCGGTCACCACGTCGTCGCGCAGGCGCTGATATACCTCTTGCGCGTGCGCCATCGGGGCGATGCCGGCCGTGTCCACCGCCTGCATGGTGGCGATCAGGTCGAAAATGGTGTTGAGCTGGGTTTGCGTGGTCTGCGCCTGGGCATCGTCGATTTCGATGCGGGCAAGGCGGGCGATGCGCTTGACGTCGTCCGGGGTGAGGGACATGGAAGCACCTGATGACTTACGGGAACGAAGCGCGTTAGGGTATCATAGCTCCCTTGTTTTTTATGCCCTTTCGCCCCGCCTGACGCGGGCGTTGCCGCCACCATGTTCAAGTTCCTGACCAGCTATTTTTCCACCGATCTTGCGATCGACCTCGGTACCGCCAACACGCTGATTTATGTGCGCGGCCGCGGCATTGTGCTGGACGAACCCTCGGTGGTGTCGATCCGTACCGATGCGGTGGGCGGCAAGCGCACGGTGCAGGCGGTGGGTGTGGATGCCAAGCAGATGCTGGGCCGCACCCCGGGCAACCTGCAGGCGATCCGGCCGATGAAGGACGGGGTGATTGCCGATTTCACCGTCACCGAGCAGATGCTCAAATATTTCATCAAGAAGGTGCACGACACCCGCATGCTGCGCCCCAGTCCACGCATCATCATCTGCGTGCCGTGCGGCTCGACCCAGGTGGAGCGCCGGGCGATCCGCGAATCGGCGATCGGCGCCGGCGCGCGTCAGGTCTACCTGATCGAGGAGCCGATGGCGGCGGCAATCGGCGCCGGCTTGCCGGTGGCCGAGGCCACCGGTTCGATGGTGGTCGACATTGGCGGCGGCACCACCGAGGTCGGCGTGATCTCGCTCGGCGGCGTAGTGTATGCCAACTCGGTGCGTGTCGGCGGCGACCGCATGGACGAGGCCATCATCAACTACATTCGCCGCAACTACGGCATGCTGATCGGCGAGGCGACCGCCGAGCAGGTCAAGAAAAAAATGGGCTCGGCTTTTCCCGGCGCCGAGGTGCTGGAAATGGAAGTCAAGGGCCGCAGCCTGGCCGAGGGCGTGCCGCGCAGCTTCAATGTGTCGTCCAACGAAATTCTCGAAGCGCTGACCGAACCGCTGAATGCCATCGTCAGCGCGGTGAGAATGGCGCTGGAGCAGACACCGCCGGAACTCGGTGCCGACATCGCCGAAAAAGGCATGGTGCTGACCGGCGGCGGCGCGCTGATGCGCGACCTCGACCGTCTGCTGATGGAGGAAACCGGGCTGCCGGTGATTGTCGCCGACGACCCGCTGACCTGCGTGGTGCGCGGTTGCGGGCTTGCCCTGGAAGACATGGACAAACTGGCGTCGGTGTTTACCAACGAGTGAATGTAGCTGCGCGCGGCACGGCTGACGGGAACGACTGATGGCGATGCCAGGCCAGCTCATGTTCGCCCGCCGGCTGGGGCCGACGGCACGCCTGTTGATCTGGCTCCTGGCCGGCGCTTCCTGTGTGGCGGTCGATGCCCGTTATCACGCGCTCGATGGCTTGCGCAGCGGGTTTTCGCTGGTGCTGCAGCCCGCCCGCGCGATCATGCGCACCCCCTTCGACATCGCTGCCGAACTCGGTGGCTTCTTCGTCCGTCACCGCCTTCTGCAAAAAGAGCGCGATGCCCTTCTGACCGAACGTGCGCGGCTTCTGGTCGATGTGAACACCGCGCAAGAACTGGTTCGCGAAAATACCGAATTGCGTACCCTGCTGCAGCTGCAATCGCGCCCCGGCCAAAGGGTAATCCACGCTGCCCTGCTGTATCGGGGGCACGACTGGTTTGCCCAGCGCATCACCCTCGACCAGGGCGGCGGCGCGGGGCTGCGTCGCGGCCTGCCGGTAGTCGATGCCAGCGGCCTGGTGGGGCAGGTGAGCCGGGTGTATCCGGGATCGAGCGAAGTCATGCTGGTGAGCAGCCCGCAGCAGTTGACCCCGGTGCTGGTCGAGCGCACCGGCCAGCGCGGGCTGGCCGCCGGCAACGGGCACAGCCGGATGGAGCTGCGTTACATGCCGGCGCAGACCGATATCCGGCCGGGCGACCGTTTGCTGACATCGGGCATCGACCGGGTGTATCCGGCGGGTATTCCGGTGGCGCGCGTCAGCCGGGTCTCGCGTTCGCAATCCAGCCCCTATCTGCGGGTGGAAAGCCTGCCGCTGGCGGGCCTCGACCGTTCCCGTGCCGTGCTGGTGCTGATCGCCGATCCGCAGGTGACCAGGCCATGACCGCGGCGACCCAGACCCCGGGTAGCTGGCGCCGCATCCTCGGCACCCTGACCCTGGCGGTGCTGCTGGAGCAGCTGCCGTGGTCGGGCCTGGCACTGGCCCTGCGGCCGGACTTCGTGCTGGTCGGCGTGCTGTTCTGGACCCTGCATCAGCCCGCGCGCATCAGCTTCGGCGCGGCGTTTTTTCTTGGCCTGATGGCCGATTTCCAGGATGGCGCAGTATTCGGGCAGCATGCCATCGCCTATGTGGCCGGTGTCTATCTGGTGCTGTTTCTGCGCCTGCGGCTACTGCAGTTCGATCCGCTCCGCCAGGCCGCGCAGCTGTTCCCCATTCTGCTGACGGTACAGCTGCTGGTGCTGCTGATCGGCTGGCTGGCGGTCAATCCGCCGACCGGTCTGGCCATGCTGCTGCCGGTGTTGAGCAGCACCGTGCTGTGGTATCTGATTGCCCTGTTTGTGCGTCTGTGGCACGGCAAGGGGATGCAGGATCGGGCCTGATTCCGAATGGGTTTCGTCACGCAACTGAAAAATCTGGATCGTGAGCTGGCCCACTTTCATGGGCGGCTGAAAGTAGGCGCGGCCCTTGTCGCGCTGCTGGCGGCCGCACTGCTGGCGCGCGGATTTTATCTACAGGTCGTGCAGCACGAGCACTATATCCAGCGCGCCGAAAGCAACCGTATTTCGCGGGTACCCACCGCGCCCAACCGCGGGCTGATTCTCGATCGTAACGATCGCATCCTGGCGGAAAACTATTCGGCCTACACGCTGGAGCTGACGCGGGCGCGGACCGACAATCTGGAGGCCACGCTGACCGAGGTGGGCACGCTGATCGAGATTACGCCGGGACAGCTGCGGCGTTTTCGCCGCTTATTGAGCGAATCGCACGAGTTCGAAACTGTGCCACTGAAAAGCAAGCTGACCGACGAGGAAGTGGCGATCGTCGCCGCCAACCGCTATCGCCTGCCGGGGGTGGAAGTGAAGGCGCGGCTGTTCCGCAACTACCAGGCTGGGCCCGGCATGGCGCATGTGCTGGGCTTTATCGGCCGCATCAACGACCGCGACCTGAAACAGCTGCGCGACGACGGCCGCGAGCAGAACTACAAGGGCAGCGCCCACATCGGCAAGACCGGGCTGGAGCAGAGTTACGAAACCCTGCTGCACGGCCGCACCGGCTTCGACCAGATGGAGACCGACGCCAGCGGCCGGGCGGTGCGCATGCTGTCGCGGATTCCGCCGGTACCGGGCAAGGATCTGCGCCTGTATCTCGATGCGGCGCTGCAGGCGGTGGCCGAACATGCGTTCGGCGATTACCTCGGCGGACTGGTGGCGCTCGACCCCAACACCGGCGGAGTGCTGGCGCTGGTCTCCCGGCCCGGATTCGACCCCAACCTGTTCATCGACGGCATCGACCCGGAAACCTGGAAATCGCTCAACGAATCGCCGGAGCGGCCGATGGTGAACCGCGCCCTGCGCGGCATCTATCCTCCCGGTTCGACGATCAAGCCGCTGATGGCGCTGGCCGGTCTCGAACTGGGGCTGCGCAAGCCGTCGGACAGCATCAACGATCCCGGCTTTTTCAGTCTACCCAACAGCAGCCATCAGTTCCGTGACTGGAAACGCGGTGGGCATGGGGTCGTCGATCTGCGTCGATCCATCTCCCAGTCGTGCGATGTCTATTATTACCAGCTGGCGGTGGACATGGGGATCGATCGCATGCACGACTACCTGGCGCAGTTCGGCCTGGGCGAAAAAACCGGCATCGACCTGGACGGTGAGTCGGCCGGCCTGCTGCCCTCGCCCGACTGGAAGCGGCGCCGCTTCAAGCAGCCCTGGTATCCCGGCGAGACGGTGATTGCCGGTATCGGTCAGGGTTATCACCTGACCACCCCGCTGCAACTGGCGGTGGCGGCGGCCATGCTCGCCAACGGCGGTGTGCGGATCGAGCCACGCCTGGTGCAGGCGGTGCGCGACCCGCTTACCCATACCTGGCAGCCGCAGCCGGGTGGTGCGCGCGCCCAGCTGGCGATCGCCCCGAGGCACCTGGAGGTCGTACGCGAAGGCATGATGGACGTGATGCGCACGGGCGGCACCGCGGCCAGATCGGTGGCCGGCGCGCCCTATACCGTCGCCGGCAAAACCGGCACCGCGCAGGTGGTCGGCATCAAGCAGGGCGAGCGCTACGACGCCGGCAGGCTGGCGCGGGAGCATCTCGATCATGCGCTGTTCATTGCCTATGCTCCGGCCGAGAACCCCGCCATCGCGGTGGCGGTGATAGTGGAAAACGGCGGCTCGGGCAGCGGCACCGCGGCGCCGATCGCGCGTGCGGTGTTCGATTATTACCTGACCGGGAAGCGACCCGGCGACATGAAACTGGAGGCGGAAAATGGCGCGGACTAGCCACTGGATCGTGCGCCGGCTGAGCCATCTCGACGGCATTTTGCTGGTGCTGGTGCTGCTGCTTCTGGGCATCAGCCTGGCGGTGGTGACGAGCGCCTCGGGACAGAGCCCGGCGCGCATCAGCGGCCACCTGGTCAACATCGGGCTGGCGCTGGGAGTGATGATGGTGATGGCCAATGTGCCGCCGCATCTGCTGTCCAGGGTGGGGCCACCCTTATTTGCCGCGGGCGTGCTGCTGCTGATCGGAGTGGCGCTGTTCGGCGAGGTCCACAATGGCTCGCGGCGCTGGCTGAACCTGGGCTTCATGGCGTTCCAGCCGTCGGAACTGCTGAAGCTGGCGCTGCCCTTGACGCTGGCCTGGTATTTCCAGCGCAACGAGGCGGTGCGGCGCGCGAAGCACTATCTGGTCGGCGGCGTGCTGGTTCTGGTGCCGCTGCTGCTGATCCTGCGCCAGCCCGATCTCGGCACGGCGCTGATGATCGGCGCCTCGGGCTTCTATCTGCTGTTCTTCGCCGGCCTGTCGTGGAAGGTGATTCTCGGCGGCGGTATCCTCGGCGCGGCCAGCCTGCCGGTGGTGTGGGGCTTGATGCACGAATACCAGCAGCGCCGCGTGCTGACCCTGCTCGATCCCACGTCCGACCCGCTGGGCGCCGGCTATCACATCATCCAGTCCACCATCGCGATCGGCTCGGGCGGGATGTTCGGCAAGGGCTGGATGCAGGGCCCGCAAAGCCAGCTCGATTTCATTCCGGAGCGGACAACCGATTTTGTGTTTGCCGTGTTTGGCGAGGAATTCGGCTACGTCGGGGTGATTTTTCTGGTGGGATTGTATCTGGCCATTGTCGCGCGCGGCCTGGTCATCGCGGCGCGGGCGCCGACGCTGTTCGGCCGGCTGATGGCGGCCACGCTGAGCCTCAATCTGTTCACCTACGCATTCGTCAACATGGGCATGGTGTCGGGCATTCTGCCGGTGGTTGGCGTGCCGTTGCCGCTGATGAGCTATGGCGGCACCGCGCTCATTACGCTGCTGCTGGGGATGGGCATCCTGATGAGCGTGGCGACGCATCGCCAGCTCAACAAATCGTGACGCGATAAAATACAGCCATGAACAAGATATCGATACTGACTCTGGGCATGCTTGCCGCCGTGCTGGCGCTCGCCGGTTGCGGCAGCGGCCCATCCGTTTCAGCCAGGCCCGAGCCCGCCACGACGGCCAAAAGCGGCGGCTACTACCTCGACGACGGTCCCGAGGCCCAGCCGCCGGCCAATCTGGATGCCGTTCCCGACGCGGTGCCGCGCGACGAACCGCTGCATCGCTTCGCCAACCGCACTTATGCTGTGCTGGGCAACACCTACACGCCGCAGGTCGAACGCCGCGCGCACAGCGAGGAAGGTCTGGCCTCGTGGTACGGCCGCCGCTTCCACGGCAAAAAAACCGCATCGGGCGAGGTCTACGACATGTATGCCATGACCGCCGCGCATCCCACCCTGCCGATTCCGAGTTACGCGCGGGTCACCGCGCTCGACAACGGCAAGTCCGTGGTGGTGCGCATCAACGACCGTGGCCCGTTTCACAGCAAGCGCGTCATCGACCTGTCGTACACCGCCGCCCACAAGCTGGGCTACCTGAAGCGCGGCAGCACCCGGGTACGGGTGGAAAGCCTCGACCCGGCCGCCTATGACGCGCAGGGCGAGGCGTTGCAAGAAGGGATCTACCTGCAGGTGGGCGCGTTTTCGCACGCCGATAATGCGCAGCAATTGCTTACCCGCCTGACGCGCGCGCTCGACCTCGACACCGACCGCACCCGCGTGGTGCTCAAGGGCGCCCTGCACCGCGTGCAGCTCGGGCCTTATCCCGGTGACGATGCGGCGCAGGCGGATCGCGCGCGGGTGCGGGAACGTCTCGACCTGAATGCTGTCTTGGTCAGACGCGATTGATTTAAGGGCCAGGCATGAATATTTTTTGGCTGGGGCTGGCGCTCCTGTTTTCTGCATCGGCCTGGGCGGCGCCTGCCGGCATCATGGCGCGCGCCTGGGTAGTGATCGACCAGACCAGCGGACGCGAGCTGGCTTCGTATCAGGCCGATCTGCCGCTGGCGCCGGCCTCGCTGACGCAGCTGATGACGGCCTACGTGCTATTGGGTGATATCCGCAAGGGCAAGCTGAGCCTGAGCGAGGCGCTGACCGTGCCGGAAGCCGCCACCGAGGCCGACGGCGCACGCGTGTTTCTCAAGGCGGGCGAGCAGGTGAGCGTAGACATCCTGCTACAGGCGATGCTGGTACTGTCGGCCAGCGATGCCACGCTTGCGCTGGTGACCGCGACCGACGGCAGCGAGGCGGCGTTTGTCGAGCGCATGAACCGCGAAGCCAGGCGGCTCGGCATGTCCAAAACCCGTTTCATGAACGCCACCGGATTGACCGAGCCGGGACACGAATCGAGTGCCCGCGACCTTGCCTTGCTGTCGCGCGCACTATCGCGCGATTTTCCCGAGCGGCAGGATTTTTTCACGCAAAAGGAACTGGTCTTCAAGGGCATCACGTACTACAACGGCAATCGCCTGTTGTGGCGCGACAGCACGGTGACCGGCCTCAAGGTTGGACGTACCGTCCAGGCCGGTTATTGCATGGCGGCATCGGCCCGGCGCGGCGATCAGCGTCGCATCGCCGTGGTGCTGGGCGGGCGATCCGACGCGCAGCGCACCCAGGATGCCCTGCGCTTGCTGAATTACGGCTTCGAGAATTTCGAAAGCGTGCGGCTTTACCGCGCGCAGCAGCCGGTCAAGGTGGTGCCCCTCTACCGCGGCGCGCGCTCGATGGTGAGCATGGGGTTTGCGCAGGATTTCCACTTGCTGGTTCCCACGGGCAGCGCCGTTCGCGTCAAGGCCGAAGTCATCACCCGGCAGCCGATCGTGGCGCCGGTGCGCAGAGGCCAGCGCATGGGGACGCTGCGGCTGGTGCTCGACGGCACGCCGGTCGGCGACTATCCCCTGGTTGCGCTGCACGATGTCGCCGTGGCCGGCATCTTCGGCCGTGGCTGGGATTCGATCCGGCTCTTCTTCGCGAAATGAGCGCTTATCTGAACGGCCGGTTTCTGCCGCTTGCCGACGCGAAGGTTTCGGTGCTCGACCGCGGCTTCGTCTTCGGCGACGGCGTCTACGAGCTGGTGCCGGTGTACTCGAAAAAGCCGTTCCGGCTCGACGAACACCTGCGCCGCCTGCAGGGCAGCCTCGACGGCATCCGCCTGGCCAACCCACATGACACCGGGGTTTGGCACGAATTGATCCTGCGGCTGGTCGAACTGCAGGACTTCGCCGACCAGTCGGTCTACATCCAGGTCACGCGCGGCATGCCTGTTGAAGGACAGCCGCCGCGCGATCATGCCTTTCCGCAGGGCGTGCCGCCGACTGTCTTCATGTTTTCACAGCCGCTGGCGACGTCGACTCCCGCACAAAAGGCCGCCGGGGTGTGCGCCGTCAGCGCTGTCGACAACCGCTGGCAGCGCTGCAACATCAAGGCGATCTCGCTGCTGGCCAACATCCTGCTGCGGCAGCAGGCGGTCGACGCCGACTGTGCCGAGACCGTGATGCTGCGCGACGGCTTCCTGACCGAAGGCGCGGCAAGCAATATTTTCGTGGTGAAGGACGGCGTGCTGCGGGCGCCGCTGCCGTCCAGCCTGATGTTGACCGGCGTCACCTACGACGTGGTGCTGGAACTCGCCGCCGCGCACGGCATTCCGCATGAGGTACGGGCGATTTCCGAGGCCGGGGTGCGCAGTGCCGACGAGTTGTGGATGACCTCCTCGACCAAGGAGATCATGGCCATCGTGAAACTCGACGGCGTACCGGTCGGCGCCGGCGTGCCGGGGCCGCTGGCGCAGCGGATGGACGGCTTGTATCAAACTTTCAAGCAGCAGGTCATGCGCGCATGAGCGAAGAAGAGACACTGCTGAAATTCCCCACCGATTTCCCGGTCAAGATCATGGGCGAGCGGCGCGACGACTTCGCGCAGACCATGGTCGAACTGGTGCTGCGCCACGCCCCCGATTTCAGGGCCGAGACCATCGAGATGCGGGCATCCAGCGGCGGCAACTACCTGTCGGTGACCTGTGTGGTGCGCGCCACCTCGAAGGCGCAGCTCGATGCGCTGTATCGCGAGATCACGGCGCATCCGTGGGTGAAGATGGCATTGTGAGTGCCAGGGATCAGGGATCGGGAATCAGGGATCAGGGAGGCGTGGCGGTCGTGCGCAGCTTGGGGCAAGTGGCTTATGAGCCGACCTGGCGGGCGATGCAGGATTTCACTGCGCGACGTACGGCCGATACGCCTGATGAACTCTGGCTGCTGGAGCATCCGCCGGTCTACACCCAGGGGCAGGCTGGCCGTGCCGAGCATCTGATCGCTGCAACCGACATTCCCGTGGTGCCGATCGACCGCGGCGGCCAGATCACCTATCACGGACCGGGTCAGGTGGTGGCCTATGTGCTGGTAGACCTGCGGCGGCGCGGCTACGGCATCCGCGAACTGGTGGCGCGCATGGAGCAGGCTGTCATCAACGTGCTGGCGGCCCAGGGCGTGACTGCCGCGCGGCTGGTCGGCGCCCCCGGCATCTATATCGACGGCGCCAAAATCGCCGCGCTCGGTCTGCGCGTCAAGCACGGCTGCACCTATCACGGGCTGGCATTCAACGTCGACATGGACCTGGCGCCGTTCGCCGCCATCAACCCGTGCGGCTACGCCGGGATGCCGGTGATGCAATGCCGCGATCTCGGCGTGAAGCTGTCCCCGCCGCAGGCCGGGCAGGCGCTCGCCCGTGCCTTGCTCGACACGATCTATTCCTGACTGATTCTCCAGCTAAAGGCGTTCCCGATCGGGATGCCCTGTGGTCTTCCCTGGCCCCTACTTCTCCAGCAATTCCCGGATCGCCCGGATAATTTCCGGGTGATCGAATTCGCGCCCGCCGATGGCGCTGGCGACGATGCGCCCCTGCTTGTCGACCAGGAAGGTGGTCGGTAGCCCCGCTACTTTCCACGCCTGCATGGTGCGGCTGCGGGTGTCGAGCAGGATGGGGAAGGTCGGGACGGTGTCGAGCTGCCCGGTAAAGGTCTCGATGGTGTCGGCATTCTCGCCGACATCCACCGCCAGCACACTGAAGGCCTCGCCCTTGAGCGTCTGCGACAGACGTTCCATCGACGGCATTTCGCGCCGGCACGGCGGACACCAGGTGGCCCAGAAATTGATCAGCACGACCTTGCCTTTGAATTGCGCGAGGTCGTACGGCTGGCCGTCGAGGTCTTTGAGCTTGAGCATCGGGGCGGGCTTGGGCGCCTGCCTGGTCAGGCTGCGGGACAGGGGCGGCAGGTCGGCCGCAATGGCGCTCGCCACCGGCACGCCCGGCAAGCAAAGCACGGCAAACGCCATGCTCGTCAATCGATTACGCATTTTCATCGGCACACCTCACCTGTTCGAGTTTTCCTGAATGTCGCTTGCCGTCGGCGCGCCAGACGAAGCGCAGCGTGAACGCACCGCCGCGCGGCACACTGTAGCTCGTCATGCCCTGGTTCCAGTCGCCCGGCGCAAAAGTTTGCGTGGCGGGGAACTGCGCCCAGGTGAAGGCGATGCGTGCCGCTTCGGGTACGTCCAGATGCTTCCAGAGGCGCTCCCACTGGGTCTTGCTGCGGATGGCGCGCGGCGGCTGCCCGACCGATTCATAGCGCCAGTCGGCCAGCCGGTGACGGATCGGCGTGCTGCCGATATTGCGCACTACGGTCATGAAGACGCACTCGGTGGCGTAGCGTTCCGCCGCTTCGGGCGCGAATCCGCGCGCCTGATAAAAACCGCGTGCCTGGTCCGGACTGATCTGGGTCAGGCGCACCTGGATGCCGGCGGTTTCGGTTTGCCAGGTGGCAAGCCCGGTATCCGCGTCGACGCTTTGTTCGGTGGCGAGGGCGGCAAGCGGCCATGCTGCGAGAAGGGCCAGGGTCAGCAGTTGCATAGGCTAAAATCCACAGGGTTGATGTTCCCAGAGTTGTTCCGAGCCCATTATGGCAGATCCCATCCAGCACAAAGGCGTGGCGAAGACCGCACGCATCCCGATCAAGATCGTGCCGCAACCCAGAATGAGGTTGCCGTCGTGGATTCGCGCCAAATCGTCCAATGTGCCCAATGTCGGACGCCTGAAGGACATCCTGCGCGAGGCGAAGCTGCATACCGTGTGCGAGGAAGCCTCATGCCCCAATCTGGGCGAATGCTTCGGCCACGGCATCGCCACCTTCATGATCCTCGGCGACCTCTGTACGCGACGCTGCCCGTTCTGCGACGTCGGCCACGGCACCCCGCTGCCGCCGGACGCGGATGAGCCGCGCCATCTGGCCGAGACAATCGCGCTGATGGCGCTGAAATACGTGGTGATCACCAGCGTCGACCGCGACGACCTGCGCGATGGTGGGGCCGGGCATTTTGCGCTGTGCATCGCGGCGGTACGCGAAGCCTCGCCGGCCACCCGCATCGAAATTCTCACCCCGGATTTCCGCGGTCGGCTCGACAAGGCGCTCGCCATGCTCGATCGTGCGCCACCCGACGTGATGAACCACAACCTGGAAACCGTACCGCGCCTGTACAAGGCGGTGCGCCCCGGCGCCGACTATGCGCATTCGCTGAAACTGCTGCAGAACTTCAAGGCACGCCATCCCGGCATCCCCACCAAATCCGGCCTGATGCTGGGGCTGGGCGAGGACGACAACGAGATCCTGCAGGTGATGCGCGACCTGCGCGCGCACGGCGTCGACATGCTCACCCTCGGCCAGTACCTGCAGCCCTCGCAGCATCATCTGCCGGTGCTGCGCTTCGTCACCCCCGAGCGCTTCGCCCAGTTCGAGCAGGAAGCGTTGGCGATGGGTTTCAAGCATGCCGCCTGCGGCCCGATGGTGCGGTCGAGCTACCACGCCGACCAGCAGGCGGCGGGGGTATAGCCGGTTTCTTGGTCGATGGCTTGTGGCCAATGGACGATCCGAATGTATATCTATATTATACAAAGTTATGTTATTTAGATAAACCATAATAAGGTTGTTACATATGGATCCGCGCATCAGCCCATACGCCCCTGGCGCCGGTACGCAGCCTCCTGAACTGGCAGGGCGCGATGAAATTATCGAGAAAGCCGCAATTAGTTGGGCGCGCAGGCCGTGCCAAATCCTATGCCGAGCGACTGTTCGAATACCCCGAAATAGGGCCGCTTAAAGAGAGCGAGGCGCGGAGGGCGCTGGTGGTGCCTGCGAAGGAATTGGGCGTGGCTTATGAAGAAAGAGCGCTGGAGGAAATCCTGGCACAAACCAAGGCCTATCCCTATTTCCTTCAAGAGTGGGGTAAGCACAGTTGGCACTGCGCACATGCTTCACCCATAACGAGAGCGGACGCAGTTTCAGCAACCGAGCTTGCCATCCAGGAATTGGACGCCAGCTTTTTCAGGGTTCGATTCGACCGACTCACGCCGGCAGAGAAGCGGTACTTGCGTGCTATGGCGGAGCTGGGTGAGGGGCCGCACCGCTCCGGTGATATCGCCCATTTACTGAACCGGGATGTCCAGGCCGTAGCGCCGATTCGTTCAACCTTGATTGGCAAAGGGATGGTGTACAGTCCATCGCATGGCGATAACAGCTTTACCGTACCGCTGTTTGACGGCTATATGAAACGCGTGATGCCCGATCTGCAATGAGTCGAGAAATCGATGTGCGGCTACATTATTTCAGGAGCCGACGCCGCGTCAGCGCCAGCGCAATGACGTAGCCCAGGCTGCCGTAAATCAGCAGCGCTACGACGTGGAGTGCGATGTTGCCGGGCGCGACGCCGACGACCAGCGGGCGGGCCAGGTCGATGGCGTGGGTGAGCGGCAACCAGGCCGATACCGCCTGCACCGGCAGCGGCAGTTGCGACACCGGGAAGAACACGCCGCACAACAGCACCATTGGCGTGATCACCAGGCTGAAGTAGTAGAGGAAGAAGTCGTAGCTGGGCGACACCGCGTTCATTACCAGCCCCAGGCCGCCGAAGCAGAAGCCGACCAGCGCCACCACCGGGATGATCCACAGCGTCATCCAGAAGTTGCCGTACAGTCCCAGCCCCCAGATCACCGCCAGGATCGCCAGCCCCGAGAGCAGGCTCTTGGCCACCGCCCAGGTGAGTTCGCCCAGCATTACGTCGTCGAGCGTGAGCGGCGCGTTCATGATGGCGTCCCAGGTGCGTTGCACATGCATGCGCGAGAAGCTCGAATACAGCACCTCGAAGGTGGCGGCGTTCATCGTGCTGTAGGCCACCGTACCGGCGGCGAGGAAGGTGAGGTAGGGCATGCCACCGACGTCGGGCAAGAGGCTGCCGAGGCCGTATCCCAGACCCAGCATGTACAGCATCGGGTCGGCCAGGTTGCCGAGGATGGACGGAATGGCGAGCTTTCTCCACACCAGGTAGTTGCGCTGCCACACCGGGATGAAGCGCCAGGACAGGCGGGGGAGTCGCAGGTTGGAACGCATTTTCATCATCTAATCCCGCAGATCCCGCCCGGTGAGCTTGAGGAACACGTCCTCCAGGTTCGACGGCCGGTGCAGGTAGCGCAGCGCGGGCGCCCGCTTCAGCACGTCGATCACCTGCTCGGCATTACAGGTGTAGCAGAACAGGGTTTCACCGACGGTCTCGAAGCGCTGGCAGACAGCGTTGGCGTGATCGCGCCTCCAGGCGTCCAGCCCCTCGCCGTAGACCTCGACCACGGCCGGCTCGATGTGCGATTCGATCAGCGTACGCGGTGCGCCTTCGGCCACCATGCGGCCATGGTCGAGGATGGCCAGCCGGTCGGTGAGGCGTTCGGCCTCTTCCATGAAATGCGTGGTCAGCACGATGGTCTTGCCGTCCGCGATCAGCCGCCGCAGGCCCTGCCAGATCAGGTGGCGCGCCTGCGGATCGAGGCCGGTGGTGGGCTCGTCGAGAAACAGGATGTCGGGGTCGTGCACCAGCGCACGCGCCAGCGTCAGCCGTCGCTTCATGCCGCCCGACAGCTGGGCGATCTGCGCGTCGGCCTTGCTGGCGAGTCCGGCAAACTCCAGCAGCTGAGGCACGCGCGCGGCAATGGCGGCCTTGTCCATACCGAAATAGCGGCCGTAGGCGAGGAGGTTTTCGCGCACCGAAAAATCCGGGTCGAGGTTGTCCATCTGCGGTACCACGCCGATCTTCATGCGCGCCTCGCGCGCATGCTGCGGCACCGCGATGCCGGCCAGCTCGATGCTGCCGGCGTCGGGCTCGATCAGCCCGAGCAGCAACCTGAGCGTGGTGGTCTTGCCGGCGCCGTTGGGGCCCAGCAGGCCGAAGCATTCGCCGCGCCGCACGTTCAGGTCAAGACCGCGCACCACCTCGATGTCGCCGTAGCGCTTGGTGAGGCCACGCACCTTCAGCACGGACAGGCCTCCATGAAGGCTTGTTTCAGTTCCTTGAGCTTGCCGTGAAAGAAATGCCCGGCCCCCGGAATGGTTTTCATGGCAAGCCGTTGCTGTTCGGCCCACAGCCGCATGGCGGCGGGCGGGATGAGTTCGTCGGCGTCGCCGAAAATCACCACGGTGTCCGCCGGTACCGGGTCGAACTCGTACATGGTGACCGCCGGCGCGACCAGGATCAGGCGCTGGGCTTGCAGTTCCTGGCGCAGCCGGTGCTGCACGAAGGCACCGAAGGAAAACCCGGCCAGCGCCCACGGCAGGCCGGGGTAGCTCGCTTCGACGAAGCGGGCGACCGCCAGCAGATCCTCGGTTTCGCCCATCCCGGCGTCGAATGCGCCGTCGCTCATGCCGACGCCGCGAAAGTTCGGCCGCACGCTGACCCAGCCGGCCTCGTTGGCGGCGCGGGCCAGGGTGGTGACGACCTTGTTGTCGAGGCTGCCGCCGTGCAGCGGATGCGGATGGGCCACCAGCAGCAGGCCGCGGCGATCGGTTTCGGGGTCGTCGATCACGGTTTCCAGCTTGCCGACTGAAACCGGGATGCGCAGCTTGTAGCGTTTTATTTTGGCCGCTTCGCCCGGCCGCTTCACTTCAGTTGCAGACGCTCGACGATACGCCCCTGCTTGAGGTGGACCTCGAAGATTTCATCGATGTCGGTCTCGTCCACGTAGGTGTACCAGACGCCTTCCGGATACACCACCAGCAGCGGGCCTTCGTCGCAGCGGTCGAGGCAGCCGGCGCTGTTGATGCGGCATTTGCCTTCACCGTTGAGGCCGGCCTGCTTGACCTTCTTCTTCAGGTAATCGCGCATGTGCTGGCCGCCCGAGGCGCCGCAGCATTTGGCGCCGTCCTCGCGCAGGTTGGTGCAGAAAAAGACGTGGTGCTTGTAATACAGGTCAGTCATTTCTCGAATTCCGAATATTTGAGGGCATTGCCGTGCGCTTTTTCGACCGGATATTTTCGCGCATTGAGCGCCAGCTTGTCGGCAGCGGCATCGAGCAGGTCGATGCTCAGCAGATCGGCCAGCCGGGTCAGGTAGATCAGCACGTCGGCAATTTCCTGGCGCACCGCCTCGTGCTGCTCGGCGTTCAGGTGCTGGCTTTGCTCAGGGGTCAGCCACTGGAAGGGTTCCAGCAGTTCCGCCGCTTCAACGGAGAGCGCCATGACCAGGTTCTTGGGCGTATGGTAGCTTTCCCATGCGCGCGCCCGTGCGAATTCGCGGATGCGCAGACGCAGGGTGTCGAGGCTGTCGATTTCGTGAGGGCGCATGGGGCGACATGATACCGCGACAGGCGGCGGACTTACGACACCCGTGCCGGTTTGCCGACGCCCTGGCCGGCGTGCGGCCCTTGCTTATAGACCCGGCATCATAATATTCATGAACTTTTGCAGATTTTGCGACGCCCACTTCCATGGAAAAAGAAGATGCACGCAAGCAGTCGCGGGAAGTGCTGCATGAATGCCGAAAACAAGTCATCCGCTTGCATCGCAAAGGCGTGGGCGTGATGCAAATCGCCCAACAACCTGGTTTGAGCCGGTCCGGCGTCAACGCTGCGCTGCGCCTGTTCGAGCAAGGCGGGGCTGGCGCACTCAAGCCCCACGCCAGAGGCAAGAAGCCGGGCACGGGACGCAGCCTGACGCCTGAGCAAGAGCGCGCCATTCAGGCCATCGTCATCGACAAACGCCCCGAGCAGATCAAAGATGGAGTTTGCGCTGTGGAGTCGGCCCGCAGTGCGCCAACTCATCGAGCGCGACTTGGGGATCAAGCTGTCTGTGCGTGCAGTGGGAGACTACCTGGCACGCCGGGAATTTACGCCCCTGCAGGCCGGACACCGGTGATGCGAGGCGGGTCAGCGCATCTCGGGCAGCACGATGTTGACTTCGATCGCCTCGAAATCCCCCTGTTTTTCCAGCCCGACCTTGATGTCCTCTCGATTCGATCGAGCCGAGAAGCCTTATCCGCCTCGCGGCAACCGTGGCCTAGGGAACCGCTGATTAATTTGTCATCCTATGCTTGCGCCAACTCGTTTTGAATAGGATATTCGAGACGAGCCAGGAGAAGGGTCTGAAGCCGAAGTTGTCATGAGTCGTTCGAGGCTGTTCGCAATGGT
>Ga0307376_10000398_pt1 | contig 55410 bp, 97 predicted proteins | sample TR2MG_FD_202536 | JGI IMG/M metagenome (GOLD analysis project Ga0307376, IMG submission 202536) | Soil microbial communities from Risofladan, Vaasa, Finland - TR-2 | ecosystem: Environmental > Terrestrial > Soil > Coastal area > Acid sulfate soil | place: Finland: Risofladan, Vaasa | collected...
GACGCAGGGCATTCCACAATCGAGTACGCAGGGTATTCCACAATCAAGTACGCAGGGCATTCCACAATCAAGGACGCAGGGCATTCCACAATCGAGTACGCAGGGTATTCCACAATCAAGTACGCAGGGCATTCCACAATCAAGGGTATAAAATATTTTGAAGGAAAACCAGTAAATAATAACTAAAACACCCGGATAGTGACCGGAATTATTAACCTAAACAAAAAACATGGAATTATATGAAACGATTAAATCAGAATTACCAGCCATAAGGATTGTTTTATTCATGGCCATGGTGATGGTAATAATAATTCAAGTAATAATAATTAGAGGGCTTAAAGAAGAAAACTACATGTACGAAACGCAAAGGATGGATTTACTCCGGTCGACTGAAAAAGCCGAAAAAATAGTGAATGATTGTATACTTTTGGAGCATTATCTTAAACAAAGGATTGATTCTTTAAATGTTCAAGATTCAATCGCTGAGATAAGGCAAAACAACATCGCTAATTATGAAGGGTATATGCAAGCCAACGCAATAATGGTAAAAATGCCGCCTTTTAATGATGAACCGAATTTGGGTGGTGATAACTAAAAATACTTAAAGATTATGATAACAAAATTGAAATTATACGAGGTAAAAGAGATTGAGCCTGAAACAGTAGAACACTTTATGCTTATGCAAAAAGATATTGATGCAAAGATAGAAAGCAGATGGGTTTTGATTTATATGTCAACAAATTATGATTGGGTGGCAAATAGTATTGAAAGAACAAAAGAAAGTAATAAAAAATACTATCCAGAAAAACATTTTGAACTTAAAATATTTAGTGTGCGGTTGCCTTCTTAGTATTACCGCTAACACCAATATAAAGAACATTTAAAAACTTAATTAACAGCAACATTTTAATAAATTATTCGTATATTAGTCTAAAACTTAATAAAATGAAAACACTTTTAAATTACCTACTAAATAAGCGATGTATTTTATCCATTGCTATGCGATTTTTAAGCGAGGGCAAAAAAGAGCAGATATATATAGCAAGATTTAGATCTGAATTAGCATTTTGGGGTCATGGTGTTTCTGATATGACGGATGAAGAAATAAAAGAAGGAATTAAAAAAATGGGTGAAATGGTTGAAGCTTGCAGAATGACAACAAATGAAGTTGCAGAAGCTTTTAAAGCGGTGGCAAATTGTCGTTAACGTTGATAATATGAAATCGGTGGGGATTTGAAACACCTACCAACCAAATAAAATTGAAGTTAAACCAAAGCAGAAAGGGTAAATTAAGCACTGCAACCCCACTGTTTTATATTTATTGTTGTAGTGCGTTTTTGAGCGATGGATTACTTAAAATTAGTAGAAGATTTAAACCAAGAGATGTACGACAAGCACGGTGAAAACGAAGAGCAATGGTACTATATGTGTACAGGCTTCGTAGATGTGATAGGGTTTGGTGATATAATGCTTTGGAATAGTGAGGGGTGCGATAGGCGTTGGATAGAAAGTAAGAATGATTATGAACCGCTTAAACCTTATCTAAAGAAGAAGCTTAAAAAGTACGGGCAAAAGATAAGTGCGTTGGCAAGCTAATGCACTACAACAATCAGATAAAGAACATTTAAAACTTAATAAAATGAAAGCTAAAATTGAACAACTAAAGACAGGCAACCAGGCATTAATTAAAAAACATGCTGAAGATAACGCCAAATTTTGGGAGGCTGCAAAAGCATTCTCTTATTTTAATTATTCTAAAATCGGACGGGCTAAAATCTTTTAATCATGGAACTTCTTAAAATAACACAAGTAAGCGCATGGATTGCCTCAAGGAATGGTGGCAAACCAATAAACCAAGATTATTCTGATTATATAGGACTTACCGAAAGGATTAGGGTAATGGAATCAATAAAGTCAAAAGAAAAGCCTGTTAGTGTATTAATGCCTAAAGATTTACTATTTTTGTTTGAACCGTTATTATTTGACAACTAATGAATGAAAACCTATATAGAACAATAGAATTAGTCTTAACGATAATATTAATCATAGGGCTTATTGTGTTCTTGTTCTCAGGGAATAGAATGTATTAACTAAAACTATAATAAATGAAAGAACTTTTATTAAAAATAGGATTGCTAATCATGAGCATTATTATTGTCTTATGGTACCGTTGGTTTTGTAAAACAAAATATGGCTTGCGGTCAAGTATTTCAATGAGTGCCAAAAACTTCAGGGATGACGGGAAACAATTTTACACCCATTTTTTTATTACTTTCGGTATTTGTTTTCCGGTGGCTTATATTGCACAGACTTATTTAATCACAATAGCGGCTGGCTTATTGTTTTGCATTGGGATAATAACAGGGTATAATAAAAACCTCAAGGAATTGCCCATACAGCATGTTGTACATGTTTTCTTTGCTTTTATCCCTATAAGTATTTTTGTGCTTGGGTTGGTATTTATTAATCTTTGGTATTGTGTGATAATGGGGTTATGTTTGGTCCCTATAATTAACTGGCTGGTAAAAAAGGATAAGGATATAACCCGGAAAGTGGAATATTTAGTGATTTACGCGGCTTGGGTAATATTTGCGATTGAATTATTTAAAGAATATTTAAATTAACATGAAAAGACTACTATTAATACTACTTCTTGGGGCAGCACTGGGGAGTATAAGCGCACAAAGCGCAGTAACACACCAAAAAACTTGAGTTCATAGACGGAAACCCAACCTATGACTATACACTTGTATTTAAAACCCATATACAAGCTATGTGGATGTATAACCGGTTTTCAAGGGCAGGGAAATACCGCCCAATAATAAGGGAATGCATGGTATTAAAGTGCGAGTATCATATAAAACTACACCCTGGGGATGAATTTCTATTCATGAAAAATGGGAAAAGATTAATTGTTCCGTATAGGTTACAGATAAAAACAAGGATTTAATTTGCATAAGTCTTTTAAAAAGACTATAATTGTATTGATGTTTTCATAATGTATAGGCAAAGGGGGTATTAAGATATGTGTAGCCCCCTTTGTTTTTAAAAGAAGGCCGTAATAGGATACACATCGAAATTAATTTGAACTAAGTTCTTTAAAATACTAATCGTAATTATACTAATGGGTGAGAATAATGGGCTTGAAATATCCATTTTTCCGAAATTCTTAAAAGCCTTGCGAAGTAGCTGCCATAATATAGTAACCGGAGAAGTCCTATAATTACGTATAAAGGGTGTATCGGTTTATGTTTTAATTGAGAGATGGCGTGGGATACACCCTTTATTTTAAAATATTGAATACATAAGTGAACTAATAACCTTTACTTTTAATGGCAGATTATTTTAAAATACAAAAACCAATTTTTATAACCACGGAGGTATCCAATGAGCTGCCTAATAAAAAAAAGCTTTACAGTGTACAGCGGGGAAATGGTGCCTGGTGCCAATTTGCTTATGACCCAAATGACACTAAAAAAGTTGATGAGTTTAAAAAGAATTTCATTAATTGGAAAAAACTAATGCCAAAGAAATGAAAATAAAAGACAAAAATATAGGCTATTTATTATTTGGGATAACATTATTTATAATCGGTATTATATTAATGCTTAATTATATATTTAACCATTAAACTTAATTTTATGATGGGAATAGATACTAGTTGTTGCGATAAATGCGGAAGGTCATTTAATGGGAAGGGCTATATTGAAGTTGATGGATGGAAAATTTGCGGGATATGCCAGTTTGAAAATAATGACCGAAATTACGACTATCCTATAAGTCAGTCAGTGTAAACAAAGGATTCGGAACATTTGCCATGAGTGAACTAGATAAAGAACACCAAAAAGAGCTAATAAAAAAAGTCATCCAGGAAGATGAGGAATATGGTTTATACGATTCCTGCGAATTTTGTAAATACAAACGACTTGAAGATACTTTTGAGGAATTGCTAAAACAACATATTGTAAGTTCAGAACTTAAGGATTTCTACCGGAACAAAGCTTATAAAAATGACTAGATTAAAAGAAGTCTTATACGAAATAGAAGTAAAGAACAACGCGCTAAGAAATTGCAAAGGTTGTGCCCAAAAAACCCGGCTATTGCAAGCATTAAGATATTTAAAAAAAGAACTTGAACAATTAACCAGCTAATATGAAAATCTTAATCTTAATACCTATATTATGCTTCTTATACACGGCATATTACATAATGTCCGCAAGGAATTACCTGTTTATTGATAAATTAGGCGTGTTAGTATTCGGGGCACTGGTTTGGTCAATACCTTTTATTATGTTTTATTATATACTATTTAATTAGGAATTGTAAATAATGTTTCGTAATTTTAATGTAAACAAAACTACTATATTATGAAAACACTACTAACAATTACCGCAATTATCCTTTTATCTTCCTGCGGGGCGATGAAAGAAGGAATACACAGCAACTACATTTTATACAACAAAACACAAGCTTTTTTTGTATTGGAAGAAGTAAATCCCCATAAGCTAATAGTTGAGAACGCCCAGGGAACACAGAAGTTTAGGCTTTATGATTACAATCAGGTATTTAATGTCTCGGATACTATATTAACCATAGAAAACCAATGGGTATTTGGACAGATAAAATTTGTAAGATGAAAAGAGCTAAATTAATAAAAAAAATACAAACATCTGCTAGATGGGGATTATGCGCATGGATATGCGTTGGCATTTATAAAGAAACTGGGATTTACACTTTAATTTTTGCATTACTTTTGTTTATCTACACAGAGATAATGCAATTATATTTAAATAAAAAGTTTTCAAAAACAGATGATAAACATGAAGTATAAAACAATTGATATGGATGTAGTATTGTTACGTATATTATCATATAAATCGATATTAGATTTCGGCAAATATAATATGTCTAGCGTACAGCAATTACTCGATTTAAAAAAAACAGGTTATTTACGATGGGTTTATTACTCATGTAGTAAAATTTCATTTACATATGATATACTTAAAGAGATAGGGGTTATTACAGACAAGTATGACGACAGAATTGAGAAACCAGGTACTGATATTGAATTATGGGAAAGATTAGATGCTATTAAATTTAATAGACTATGCTATCGTTTAAGCCCAAAACACGTCATGAATAGGTATAGGATGGGATTTAAACATAAAATGCGTGCCAATAAAAACAAGGATAAAATATTTTTTTCTAAAAGGTCAATGCAGAGTAGGAACCATGGAAGACAAACAACAATATAGTTTCAGTATTAAAGCAATACACCACAACGATAAAAAGTCATTTGAGTTCTTTAAATACGATGATAGGATTGATATTAAAATAACTAAATAGGGTATAATGTTCTAGAATAATAAACCATGAACAAAACAAAACGATACAGACAACTAAAAAAATATCTAAAAACATTAATGATAAGAAAAGTGTTTCTTTCAAGTATATTAGACAATGAAAAAGAACCTAAACAAAGAAGGATAAAAGCTAGTTGTCTAAAAATAAAGCTTTTATATAAAATCTGCGAAACATATAAAGAAATGGGATATATAGCTGAATATAAAGGTAAGTTATGGACTAGACTTTGGACTAGATTTTTTATAATGATCATGATCATAATCATTATATCCCAAATCATAAATATTTGCAATTAACTAATTAATTCACTATATTGCGGTTGTTAAATATTTGAGTAATATTATAAAGAAAAAGCTAAAGATGAACAAACAAAGTAAAATACAAATAACCGAAATAACCGATAGCTTGCAAAAGCTAAGAAAATTATCTGAAAAATATTTATATCATATAAGATGTGCCGAGAAGTGTTTTAATGAAATAGCTGAACTAAACCCAAATAAAGAAGTAACAACGACAATATCTGATAAAGGATTATTACAGAACCTGAGAAATATTGATTAAAAATGCCAGCAACAAAAGATAATGAGCCTTTCTTAAATAAAAAGCAATGACATACACTAAAGAACAAATAGAAAAAGCTAAAGAAACAATAATACAAGGTATCTATGAAGGTAAAAGCCTAAAAAGTATCTTAGATGAAGATAAATTACAAGATGAAGGCAGAACTATACCAGATAGATCAATAGTATATACATGGCTAAACGAAAACCACGAAAATTATGACGCAATATTTTTCAACAATTACGCGCATGCGCGCGAGGATTCAAGCGACTTAGACGCTGATAGGATAGAGGATTTAAACGCAGAAATAAGGTCTAAAAAAATAGACCCGCAATCAGCTAGGGTAATTGCGGATAACCTCAAATGGATTGCAGGTAAAAAGAAGCCAAAAAAATATGGTGACCGCACTTCTTTAGATTTATCTGGAGAATTAAAACAAACTAAAGAAATTACCCTTACAGATGATCAACTGCAAAAGATTATAGATGAAATCAAGCCTTGATATTTTAATACAGCCGGCGCGTATAAATTTTTGGGCATTTTGTTGTTACTATGATTATGAATTTTTTAGGATAAAAAGACCGTTCCTTTATCAAATAGCAGAAGCATTACAAAATATATCAGATAAAAAAATACACTCGTTAGCTGTATCGTTACCCCCCAGATCGGGAAAATCATATATTATATCTTTATTTGCAGCGTGGGTTATAGGTAATAACCCCGAAGGGTCTGTGATGCGTAATTGCTGCACTGCAACGTTATATAATAAATTCTCTTACGATACAAGGGATATAGTAAAATCGGGTAAGTTTAAAAATGTGTTTCCATATATAGAGTTATCGAACGATAAAACAGCGGTAACAGGATGGAATGTAAAGACAGCCAAGCAGGTTACTTATTTCGGAAACGGCGTAGGGGGCACTATTATTGGTTTCGGTGCCTCTTTGGTGGCTATAACAGATGATTTATATAAGGATCATAACGATTATTTCAGCGAGACTATAAACGATAAGATATTATTTTGGTATGATTCTGCCCATGGTTCCAGACAGGAGAATGATTGCCCTATAATAGACATGGGCACAAGGTGGGGCGAATGTGACGTAATAGGCACTAACATAAAAAAAGGCAAATACGATAAAATAATAACAGTTCCGGCATTAAATGACGAAGGCGCGACATTTTGCGATGATGTTAAAAGTACTCAGGAATACCTAGATATTAAAAAAGACATAGATTCTTTTATATGGAACTCTGAGTATATGCAAGACCCCCAGCCATTAGAGGGATTGGTATTTCCTGAGATTAAATACTACGATGAACTAAATGATAATGAAGGAAACATAATAGCCTATGCAGACACGGCAGACGAGGGAACTGATTACTATGCAATGCCAATAGCTAAACTAATAGCAGGAAAGGTTTATATAATTGATGTTATTTTTAACCAGTATAACTTAGATACTAATACACCTTTATTATTGTCAATGATTGACAAATACAATATAGACAACCTTCATATAGAAACCAATAAAGAAGGTGGATTGTTAGTTAAGAACCTAAGAAACCAAACTAACTGCACCATAAGGGGGCTATTTAATACAGCCAATAAGATGAGCCGTATATTTACGCAGAGCGGGTTTATAATGGACAACTTTTATTTCAAAAAGAACCATTCAAACCCAGAGTATGAGAAGTTTATCAGCCAGACTAAACGAGTAATGAAAACAAGCCGGTCGAATGATGATGCCCCGGACGCATTGGCAGGTCTGGCTTTTATAATAAGAAGGAATTTTCTAACTTAAATTATTTATTAAATAATAATATCAAGGCTAATAATGAATGTAACAGTAATACATAAGAAAACAAACAAATCAACAGTGTGTTGTATTGCCGAAGCTGCTAGAATAATAGGTATCCAATATAAGAGATTGCAACGATGGAGGGATAAACGTATTAAAGATGGTACATACATAGAAGATTATTACAATTACATTATATATTTCAATACCTATATAATCAAACAAGATAAAAGGGGAATGTCTTTTTAACGCCGATTAATAGGTTGTTATTTAGAATGATTCTAAATTGTGGATAATATATTTTATCTTTGAATAGTAATTACTATATCAATAGATGAAATTATTCAGTTTAGGAAAGAAACTTAATAAATTAAGGGGCAAATCTTCCTCTTACGGATACTATTCAACATACATAACCAAAGACCAGCCAGTTTGGCAACTGTTCACAGAGTTCTCACATTACATCCGAGCCTTTGAATGTAACCCCATAGTCAACGCTGTTATTTCTTTACGTGCCAGGTTCTTCGCTAATATGAAGTTTACCCTTGTAGAAGTAGATACAAATGAAGAAATAATCAAAGGGCACAAACGGTTTAAGGAATTTGAAAGGCTAATAAATTTATTAGCCAGCCCTAACCCACTACAAAGTACATGGGAATGGCTGAAGTTTTCAAGCATTAACCAGGATGTATTCGGTAATTCATACGACTATGCGGCGGTACCAAAAGGCTACGAAGATAGGTTTACTTATGAAGATGTAAACGCTATAAATAACATACCGCCTTATCTATTAGCCCCTGTGTTGACTGGTAAATGGTTAGAGGCAACAGAAAAAACTGAAATTATATCAAAATTTGTATTAACGGTCGACGCCAAACAACGTGACATTAATACAAATCAAATATTTCACAGGAACTATCCTAACCTTAAAATGGATAATACCTTTACGCAGGGCGAATCTTTGCTGAAAACTTTAGCCCGCCCTATATCAAACATCGATGCAGCACTGGAAAGCCGTAATGTTATTATCCGTAAACGAGGTGCAATAGGCGCATGGGTAAGTGATGCTAAAGATCAGATTGGTTCAGTGCCATTAAGTGAGCTAGAAATAAAAAAAGCACAAAAGGCATTTGAAAAATACGGGACATTAGAACATCAATATCAACAGATGATTAACCCAATAGCTTTAAAATGGCAGAGTACAGTGCCCCCAATAAAGGATTTAATGCTACTCGAAGAAATATCTTCAGATGCTATTTACATTGCTAATCAATTTGGCGTACCTGAGGTATTGCTTAAGACGTATTTCTCTGGAGCAACGTTTGAAAATCAAGAAGCTTCAGTACGTAGGATGTACCAGGATACTACAATCCCAGAAGCTAAAGACTGGTTAACAGGGTTTAATAATTTCCTTAAGATGGGCGATAGTGGGGTAATTATCAAAGGTACTTACGACCATCTCCCAGTATTACAATCAGACAAGAATGAATCAGCAGACGTAACGAGCAAAGATTCTGCCCGGTTAATGGATATGTTCCTTAAAGGGGCAATAATATATGATAATTGGTTGACAGGTGTGGGATTGCCTTCAGACACTGAAATAGGAGGAAAAAGGATATGGGATTTAACTCCGGAACAAATTGCTATAATAACTAATAGGACATTATATACCAACACCAATGAACAACAAAAAATAAAGATATGAAACTGTCAGTAAAAGATAAACTTAACATGTATTATCCTGTTAAAAGTTCAGGATTGGACTTGCAGGTTAAAGATGTTGACTTAAATAAAAGGATAGTCCAGTTCATTGCTAATACATATATGTTTATGGACAAGGACTTAGATGTATTGATCCCAGGGGTAGCGTTGAAGTCAATAAATGACCGTGGTCCACTTTCACAAGCAGCGGCAAAAATAAAACATTTAAGGGATCATAAACTATCTACTAGGGATATGATAGGTAAACCATTATTGATTGATGAAAGGAATATAAATGGGAATGATGTTTTGTTTTTTGAATCTAAAATAACTAAAGGTACTGATGGGGATGATGTGCTTATAAAATACCAAGAGGGTATATTAGATAACCATTCTATAGGATTTAGATATAGGGATATAGCATTAGCAGATAAAGAATCCAATAATGAGGATGAAAGAAAAAGATTTGATGAATATATTTCTCAAATTATAAATAAACAAGAAGCTGAAGATACTGGGTTCTTTTTTGTTGTAAAACAGATTGAGCTTTTTGAAGCTTCTGCTGTTCCTTTTGGTTCAAATGAATTAACCAATACAGTTGGGATTAAATCAAAAAATAAAGAAGTTGTTTTATTGGATTTGTTTTCTAGAATAGACGTATTAAAATCCCAACTTAAAAGCGGCTCTGCATCTGATGACACAATGAAGGATTTTGAATTACAATTACTACAAATAAAACAAATAATAACAGATATGTTTTATGCCGAACCGTCTATAAAAGAAATATTAAAAACTTCTGATATGGATACTCGACAGGAAAAAACATTTAAAGAATTAATAAATGAATTTAAAATAATTTAAAATGAACGAAGATGAAAAAAAGGCTTTGCTCGATAAAGTTGGAGAGCAAGCAAAAGCAGCAATAGAACCGGACATAACTACGGTAAAAGCTGAGGTAGAATCTTTTAAAAAAACTCTCGATCAATACGTATCTCAGGATGATATTGAAAAAAGGTTTGAAGAAATACAAAAATCGGTCGATAGAATAGGCACCGATGAGATTAAGAAATCTATGGGCGAGCTTGAAGAAATAGTAAAAGCCCAAGGTACTGAAATTGCTAAAAGGCAAGAAATGAAGGATACTAAATCTATATCTATTCACGAAGCTATTGAAACTAGCTTACGGGAAAAAGCTGAAGATTTGGCAAACTTTAAAAACCTTGACAAACAAAGCCATGGTTTAGTACTTAATTTGAAAGCTACTGTTCCAAGATCAAATATTACAAGCGATACAATGGCATTTAGGGTGCCAGGCGTAGGACAAGTACAGCGTAGAAAAATATATCTTGAAGAACTGTTTACAGCCGGGCGGGTTTCTCCTAACAACCATGGTGTAATTAGATATACAGACCAGCAAACACTTACAGACAATGCAGCTTCAATAACTGAAGGAAATGCATCTCCTGGCTCTAACATTACATGGATTGAGGCTAGTATACCCATTCAAAAAGTTGGGAACTCTATTAAAGTTACTAGGGAAATGATGGACGACGTTGATTTTGTTAATAGCGAAATTAACAACTATCTACTTAGAAATGTCGCCCTTGAGGTTGATGCCCAGTTACTTTCTGGTAATTCTACACCTCCTAACTTAGTAGGTCTTGTACAGTCTGCTACTGCTTTTGCTGCTGGTTCTTATGCTGGCACTATTCAAGATGCTAGTATTTACGATCTTATTGCCATTCAGTCAGCTATTATCCAGACAGCCACTTCATTCATGCCTACAGGCGTATTAATGAACCAAGCTGATGCCGTAAGGATGAAGCTTAAAAAAGATGGCGATAATAATTATGTCATTCCTTCTTTTGTTGTACCTACACAAAACGGTGATATAGTAGTCGATGGCATGAGGGTTGTTGTTAACTCAGGGATTACTGCCAATACAATGTATGTTGGTGACTTTACCCGTGGTACTGTTTATTCAAGTGATGATTTACAGCTTGAAATAGGTTACGACGCCGATGATTTTTCTAAAGATTTAGTAACAATTAAAGCACGTAGAAGGCTTGCTCTATTAATCCGATCTGTTGATACTGGCGCATTTAATTATGTATCTAATATTACAACTGCTTTAGCTGCAATTGATAATACGCCTTAAAAAATAAATTATGACTAAAATTAAAGTAGAAATAATTAAAGACGATCCTATAGGATTGGTAAAAGGTGACATTAAAAATTTAGATGTCAATATTGCTGATGATTTAGTTAAATCTAAACAAGCAAAGTATTATAAAGAAAAAACAGTAAAAATAGATTAAAATGAAAAGAGCAATAATTATTATGATCGGGTTGTTTGCTATACTCTTAGCAGTCAAGCCCCAAACAAGTCCAACAGAGGTAGCACCGAATGGCTATATAACAAAACCTGTATATAAATATATCGGGGGTACTACATCGGATACTCTTACAAACACAGACACTTTAACTTATGTTATCAGGGTAAAGGGTAATGAGACACAAGATTTTTGGAGTAAAATATATCTTGATCATGTGTCAGGTACTGCTGGTGGTAAGTTAAAAACATACAAGTCAATAGATGGTGTAAATTATGAAGTAACAGCTTTAGCAGACAGTATAACTGTAGCGTCAGTAACCACTGATATACTTGATACTGAATCTATTACTTTTGATAATTTTAATGCCCCATATTTGAAATATATATATATCCAATCTGGTACGGCAGTAACAGTACCCAGGATTTATATTTATACTAAAACTAATTAATGGTAAACCATAAGGGAGGGGGCAGCCCCTCCCATATTAAAAAACTAATGATTACAAGAAAAAACATAATAACCAAAAGGCTACTTAAGAAAAAGGCAAAAGAAGCTATTGAACTAAAAGAGTATAAAGATATAGGGGAGAGGGAAACAAAAGAATTAAAGATGAAATTATCTACTAAATGAATTTTATAGACATTACATATTTTGTTAATGAAATTAATATCCCTGTGGATGATTACAATCCTGGGACATTAGACGCTGCAATAATTAGGTATCAAAAAGAAATACTTAAAAGCTTGTTGGGATACCAGCTTTGGAAGGAATTAATGGCGGATTTAGATTCATTAGGAAACCCACAAACACAAAAGTTTACTGATTTAGTAGATGGTGCCGAGTTTTCATTTGAGTATGGCGGAGAAACAATTAATACTAAATGGGAGGGGTTAAGAAACGATGATATGGTTTCATTGATAAGTTATTATGTATACTATAAATATCGAAAAGACTTTGACACAAACTACTCAGGGAATTCACAAACAATGCCTATTAATGAAAATTCTCAGGTAATACCTTATGGATATAAGTTAAGTACTATATGGAATTTAATGATAGAATTGTATGGTAAAACTCCTACAAAATATGATGATAATTATATATTCCCTTATAACCCTTATTTTTCAGATAGTATATATACGAACAGTAAAACATGGGACCAGAAGTATTTTTTCTTGAATTTAGATAACTACGTGCATTTTAACGACACACCTAGTGCTTATAATTTTTTATTGGCTAATAAAACAGACTATACTAATTGGATATTTAACCCATTATACGAACAAAATAGCTTCGGGATATGACAGACAGCAAATATTTAGTAGATGTATTTGAAGAGATAGTATGCGATGTAAGGGCAGATTACGACACTAATAATGTACTGCCTTATTATCTCTATGGGCACCCGTTAGATATTAATAATGTTTTGACACAGAAAGCCAAATCACCTGAATTTAGATACAAAAGATACCCATTGATTGCATTGATGCAGGACTTTACCGAAACACATGATAGCTTTGCATATTTCTACACAGTTTCCCCTAAGATATTGATACTAAACTACACAGAACAAAATTATAATAGTAAGCAAAGATATGAGAATGTATTTAAAAATATACTATACCCTATATACGATGAATTAATACAAAATATTTTAGATTCTAATTTAATAGACGTTACAGTAATCGAAGACTTAACGCATACAAAAACAGATAGGTTATACTGGGGCAAAGTAGGGATTCAGGGGAGCCAAGGAAAAATATTTAATGATTTTCTTGACGCTATAGAAATAGATTTTACAGAATTAAAAGTAATTAGGCAATTGGAGCCCTGCACATCATGATAGGTAATCCTAAAAATATAACTACTAGCACCGGGTTACAGGTGGGGGCATTGAGAAAGATCAATTATACTCAGTTTATATCTGCTTTTTTTATAAATACTGACTTTGAATTCACCGATTTAGAAGATTTTCAAGACCAAGATACATGGATACAAGGCATAAAAAATAGATATATATTTCCTTTACTTGCTATTAAAAGGGCCATACCGCAATTAGAAGAAGATAATTACCAATTAAGCAAATTAGATTATGAATATAAAGCTTATAATGGTAAGTATAGGTATATATTAGAATACATCCTCCCAATAGACTATATAAAGGTTTTAAATAATTTCTCAGGACAACAATATAGTATAATATTTTCTGATGTAAATGGATATGTTTATGCATATAGCCCCGATGGCACGAAGATTAAAGGGCTTGGTACTAATTTAATAGACTTCGGTAAAATAAAATTAGGGGATATTAACCCAGCACTTAGCCCACTTAGGATAGAGTTAGAAGATTCTGACCAGATTAACGAACAAGGGATAATACAGAAATTCGATTGGCCTATAAATAGGCTCGAAGTAATATTTGTGTCAATAACAAGCGTAAGCTCGTCAAGCACTGATAATATTACATTTACGGTAAAAGATGAAAATTTTGGGTGCCCGATCATGGGGCTTTCTACATCTGATATAGAACTAGATGACGTATCCGGGGCACAAACAATAGGCGGATTGATCGAAGGCACCCCAGGGGTTTACCAACTATCAAGCATTACCCCAGGGATTACCAACGGTGAAATAATAATCGATACTGATCTTTATTATGGCTCTGAAACTTATGTTTTTACTAATGCAGCGGTTAGTATATCAAACATAACTTATTACTCAGCAACAAAACTAAGGTTTGACGTAAGGCTTGATATAGATTCTAGTTTAATCACAGGCTTGTTGACTGGTGACTTCACAGTGACGGATGATACTAATGGGGCTTTAAGTATAGGCGCATTTAGCGAAGTATCTACAGGAAGATATGAATTATCTAGTTTAAGCGCAGATATGACAACCGGGGATATTGATATAAGCGATGCTACTTATACAGGTAGTGATCCATACGATTTAGATATTGATGTAACGATCGGGGGTACGTATTTAGCGCAAAAAATTGCCGATGGTGCAAATGCAATAATCGTAGAAGTAACAACAACAGAAGACGGGGTACCCGTAACAGGGCTAGGTACAGGGGATTTCAGTATTATAGATGATATATCGGGTAGTTTAACGGTTACAGGAGCATCTGAGGCACCTGCTGGAACCTATACGCTAACTACTAATATAGCCCGTACTTCAGGGGACATAGACGTAGATACGTCTATCTACTCAGGAACAGTAGGTTATGACTTTGAACAACAGACGTTTAGAAACGGTGGGGCTGCTGGTACTACTGATTGGACAGGCGCAGTAGGCGGGATAGCTGAACATTGGGCAATACAAGCACAAGTTAACTCTGTAGCATCTATTGTAACAGGCAACGGATTTACCGGGAACGCCCAACAAGTGTATTATCCTGCAGGTACTTCTGGGGAATCATTAACAGCCATAGCAATATTTTTTAAACCAAGTACAAATTATAAACTATCATTTAAATATAGAAGCGATAGGACTATTACTATTGATTTAATCACTAATTCTTTAAGCTTTTCTGATACATTTTATAGTAATATAGGTAATGCTGGTCCTTATTTGAGTGCCCAGTTTACTACAGGCGCGGCAGATAATGGCATGCAAATATTATTTAACAACTCAAGGTCAGCCGGGCAGACCGGGTATATAGAGATTGATGAAGTAGAAATAATTGAACAATAAACAAGTTTAACTTTAAAAATTAATAAAATGGCTTTAACATGTGTAAACCCTAGCAGATTTGGTCCCGCACTTACTTGCGATGAAAGGGTATTATTTACAGCGGCGAAAGGTTTCGCTCTTTTGGTTCCAGGTACTACTTTTACTAGTGCAACAGATTTAGTAACAGAAGCGACATGGAATACCAAGATAGCAGCGGAATCCGCGTATATTATCCAGAAGGTTATCGATACTGAGGTACAAGATGCTGATAATACTTTTGAAGAAACTTCTTATGGTGATAAGACTTTATTGATCGAAGGCAAGAGAAGTGCCAGGTATAAGATCAAATTGCCTTTAGATCAGCACCAAATTGCCTACGAAAACCTTAATGGTCAACGCTGGGAGCTGATTATATTTGATCTTTCAGGGAATATAATTGCCACTAAAAACACTGATGGCACTATTAGGGGCTTTACTTTGGGGTATTCGCATTTTAATAGGCTCCCTACTGCAAGTGCTGACGCCGGGGTTAATACAATGTTTGATTATGATATCAGTTCAGGTGATTTATCTGAATTGGATGTTAATGGGATTTACATTAATCCAACTTTAGCAGATACTGATGCATGGTCGCCGTTTAATTTAGATGGTGTGCTTAAGGTATATACTAGCTCAGGAAGCATTTCAACCCATGTTTTTACAACTGCGGTATCTTATATTAATACAGCTAGGCCTCTGGCTAGTGGAGCAGCTAGGACAGAAGTTATAAGTGGGTTAACAATAACAAGCTTTGAGGTCATAAACCAAACAGGTGCAGTTATTACCCCTGATAGTGTTACAGAAACCCCGGCTAGTTCAGGTTCTTATGTGGTGACATGTACAACGGCAACTCTTACATCTGGTTCCGTGCAGGTTATCCCAGTAACAACAGCGAAGTATAAGAGCCCGGTTGAAACATTATAGTAATGCCTTTTAACCGCCTGTTAGATAATGTTATACGTGTTAAAAGCGAGTTAAATGATATAATTGTTGGGGCTATGATCGAAAATAAAGCAGAGATCATAGACCTCAACACTTCACAACTCGAAGAGGGAAAGCTATCTACAGGCTCGAACATAACCCCGGAGTATCAATCTGATGATTATAAAAAATTCAAAAAGTCAATAGGCTCAAAATCTCCCTTTGGAGTTCCTGACTTAAAACTCGAAGGCGATTTTTATTCTGGGTTTGATATAATAAAAGGTTCCGGTGGTGCATTTATACATTCTGATGATACCAAAGCCGGTGATTTAGAAGAAAAATACTCATCTAATATATACGGCATAACGGACAAAAACAAACCGGAAGTAGTAGAAAGAATTTTACCACAAATACAAAATGAAGTAAAAAATGAACTTACAAGATAAATTAGAAAGAACGATAAGTTTAGCAGCACTTAAAGCAGCAGGGCAAAACATGTCATTTATTGTGTATAAGATTTTGGGAGGGTATAGTTTTATACAGCCGAAGTTCGGTCCATCGCAATACGAAGCGATATTAATACCCAATAAAGAAAAAGAAATAATAGAAGTAAGAGATGCAGACAATAAGCTTATCAAGACCATTAGTACTGCCGTACCTAAGCCTAGCGAGGATAAAAAAGCAAGTAAGCCAAAATCTAAAGTTGATAAAACTGAAGATAATACACAAGATAAACCTGCGGAGGTATAAGCCTTATAGGGATTGTGATGAGATACTTGCTAAAAAATTCTTTAAAGCCTTAGACACAGGTGATTACAGGCATATATTAAAAACAGATAATTTGCCTGAATACCCTGTTGAGAAGCTCGCGCCTATATGGGATGGGCTAATATCGGAATACGATAAGCTCACAGGGGGTTATAGTTTTGTTACCCAATTAATAGATATAAGGTTTAATCTTATAGACCATAATAAGATAATGTTAATGAATGCATGTTACAACCTTATGTTATTAGGGCAGGACAATGCTGTTAAATACCTACAAGAACAAGGCATTAATATAACTGGTAATACTTATAATGAGCAAATGCGTTTAAGGTCAATGATCTTGATGGAGCAAACAAAGCTTAATATACGTGCAGAACGCGATAAGTCAACACCACAAACAAAGAAAACAACATTCATAGAATCATTAGTAGACTTAGAGAATGCATTAAATGGTAAAAACATCGATGAAGATAAGATAACATTAGCTAAATGGGTAGCCAATGTAAACAGTGCCAACAATAAAATTAAGGCTTTAAAAAATGGGAAAAGCAATAAAAGGTAGTGATTTAATAGACAAGTCCGTTTTACAGTCATTGAATGAGATTGAAAGGTCTTTGCAATCCCTCGTGAAAGGATTTGAACAGGTTACCAAAAGCTCCCAACAGGTACTTAATGCCAATAAGAAAACACAGCAAACATTTTCCCAGGCAAGTGAAAGTATTAAAAAAACCGCTGCCAATACACAGCAATTATCAGCTTTAGAAAAAGAGAGGATAAGGGTACAGAACCAGCTAAATACAACATTAGCGAAATCAATTACAATTAACGATAAAAATACAAAAGACTTACAAAGTAATAAGACAGCTTTACAGCAAAATACAAAGGCGCAAAAACAAGCTGCTGAAATAGCAAGGTTAAGGACTAAAGAGGGGCAAAAGCTTAATCAAACATTAAAGGCACAACAAAAAGAGCTAAGTAGATTAAAAGGTACTTCTGGGGGGCTTACTGGAGCTTTTAAAAAAATGGGTACCCAAATGTTAGCAACAGGGGCTGCCATTTTTGGCATAACTAGATTATTAACTGGGTTTAATAATCTTATAAAAAATGCCATAAATAATGCAGATAAACAATTAAAAGCAGAGAGAAGTTTATTAGTTGCACTAGATGGTAGGGAAGATGTTCAACAAAGATTAATAAAACAAGCCCAGCAATTACAAAAAGAGACCTTATTTGGCGATGAAGAAACAATAAAGGCACAAGCATTAATAGCAGCATTCGTAAAAGAAGGTGACCAAATAGAAAGGATTATTCCATTAGTACAAGATTTGGCTACTGCAAAAGGCATGGATTTAAGTGCGGCAGCTGATTTAGTTAGCAAAACATTAGGCAGTAGCACTAATGCACTTTCCAGATATGGGATACAGGTAGAAGGTACTGTAGGAAGTACCCAGCGTTTAGAATCATTATCTAAAGGCTTATCAAATGCTTTTGGTGGTCAGGCAGTAGCCGCAGCAAAAGCAGGTTCGGGTGGGTTAACCCAATTAAAAAATGTGTTAGGCGATGTATCTGAAAACCTAGGCAAGAAGTTGCTCCCATTTATAAATAGGGTGTCACAGAGTTTAATAAACAAATTAGCCCCACAAGAAAAAGAGGTGAATTTATATAGGCTTCAAAATAGGGAGCTAACAACTCTTTTTGCAAGTCTTAGAAATACTAACCTATCACAAGAAGCACGTAAAAAATTAATAGAAACAATTAATACAAAATATAAAGCTTATTTACCAAATTTATTAACAGAAAAAAGCACATTACAAGATATAGAAAGGGCTGAAGCTTCTATAAATAAACAATTAAAGTTAAAATTAATACAACAGGCATTTCAAGAGGAAATGACCAACATAATAAAAGAAGAGTTAAGAGCCAAAGAAACATTGGTACAAAATGAAATAAACTTAGATAAAGTACAGCAAGATAGAATTATAGCAACTACTGAGGCTGATGTCGCAAATATAAAAAGCAGTGAATTAGCTATAAATATAACTAACTCTCTTGCAAAATCTACAATTGAAAATAATGAAAAAGAAATTGTCAATACAAAAGATAAGTTTAAGCGTATCGGCGAATTATATGGTATTGCATTTAATGAAATAGAAGATATTTTAAATAAACAACAAGAAATAATAACTCAAAATAATAATAAAGAAGAAGAAGAAGAAGAAGAAAAAAATAAAAGAATAACAACTAATAGGATTGCAGAAATAGAATTACAAAACCAAACTGCAATAAATTCCCAGAAAGAATTATTATTAAATAAAGAAATAAATGAACAAGTATTTGCATCTAGGATTTTAGAAATAGAAATAGCAACGCAAGAAAGATTATTGCAAATAAGCAACCTTAGTGCAGAAGAAAGGTTGAACTTTCAAACTCAATTATTAGATAAGAAAAAAGCCTTAATGGATAGCGAAGTAGCATTTATGGAAGGTTTTTTATTTACTGAGCAAGAATATAATGATATAGCTGCTGAAGAAGAGAAAACACAAGCTGAAGAGAGTAAAAGGCTAAATGATGAAGTAACACAAAACAAACTTGCTAATTTAGAAAAAGAAAAACAAGCCAGGGAAGCAATTACGGCAGAATCGATTAATCTTGCTAATAGTATATTTGAATTAGGGTCATCTATTAGGGAGCGTGAGATTTCAGAGATAGAAGCGCAAAAAGAGAAAGAATTAGGACTAGCAGGTGATAATGAAGAAAAAAAGGCAAAAATAGAAGAAAAATACGCCAAAAAATCAGCTGGTATCAAACGTAAACAGGCAATAGCAGATAAAGCACAGGCAATATTTAACGCCTTAATAAATACGGCCGTAGCAGTTACCAAAACATTAGCTTTTCCTGTCCTTTCTGCAATAATTGCAGCCGCTGGGGCCTTACAAGTAGCAGCGATAATAGCTAAGCCTATACCTAAATTTGCCGACGGTGTATTAGACAAACCAGATTCAGGGCTTAGTATAGTTGGTGATGAGATAGGCAGCAAGTCAGGGCATAGCAGGGAACTTATTAACATACCAGGGCAAGGGTTTATGCTCTCTCCTGATAAACCAACATTAATGAATTTACCAAAAGGTTCCGATGTTATCCCTAACATTCAAACCGAATTACTTTTAAAAGGGGGAATCCAATCCGAAAAACTAAATGAAATGATCAATAGTAATAAAAGGATTGAATCAGCTATACGGAACAAGCCTGAACACATTACCAATATAACCGATGCAGGAATAGAATCAATGGTCAGGGCAAAGAATTCTTTAATTAGGGAGAAAAATATTTATCTACGTCAATGAGCGAAGAATATAAATATAGGTTAATTTATAATGGGGATACGCCATTTGATGAATATGTTGATTCACCGGAAGGATGGGATGAATACGGTATTTCTTTTGTAAGGAATGAGTTTTATCATTCTATACGCCCGCGAATTTTAACATCCCTTCGGTTTGACAGGAAATCAGGTGGCGGTGGCGAGTGGATTAAACTTGCTTATGATGAGCAGGGCTTATATGCAGATGTTTCATTATATATAACAAAACGCAACCCGCAAACAGATGATTATGATGCCTTTTATAATTGTGTACTTAATTTTAATAAGTATTCATTAGAACGGGAATATGTTGATATTTCAGCAATAGACAATAATAAAGAAGAGCGGTTTTTCACACGTGACAATATAAACTACAATTTAAGGGATATTGTATCTACCGATGATGTGACGGTAACCGATTTCGCCAACCAATCGAAAGATATTACATTTAAAAAAATCGATATTTATCTTAATGTTGATACTATTTCAAGGTTTGACGCTATAGAAGATTTTTTTAATGCTGGCTCACAATATTGGGATTATTTAGCTATCGGTAATGCCTGGTCCGCCGATACCGATCCTAAATATATACCATTTTATCTAGATTCTACGGAAATTAGCGAAATAGGGGATAGGTTAACGATTTCCGACGAGCCATTACCTGACGATAGGCCTATAGCTATATATGAAAATACCTCGGATGAAACAAGAACTATTTTTACAGGTGGGGATACGTGGCAGATACACGAAAATAGCATGAATGTTTCAGTTGGCACTATATCATCGTGTAGTTTAACTATATATGCAGACACTATAGATTCTGATGATAATATTACAAGCCAAGAGATAATATATAGTCAAATATTCCCGCCTGATCCATTCGCCGGTAATGTTTCTTTTAATTTTATCCTAACTGCAATTAACACAACATATAAAACCTGGACAGTCCCTGCTGGCGGTAAATTTAGGTTTTATCTTTATTTTGCTCCAATATCGGATCCATGGACAGGAGGAAATGCGTATGTTCAAGGAACTGCAAATTTTGATATTAATTTTACTGAGATTTCACCATCAATAGGCGACACTACGGCAGAATGTTTCTTCCTGCACGAAGCGTTTACCAGGCTAGCCCAATTATCAACAAGCGAAACCGATACGTCTAAACTTTTTTATTCAGAAATATTAGGAAACCTTAATTCAGAATTCCAATCTTATGGTAGTATAGGGGATGCTTCAAACATCGTAATAACAAATGGGTTTGCACTTAGGAAGTTTGCAAACAGGGCAATAAATGTGAATACGAGGGATTTATTCAAAACTATTGACGCTACTCATAACCTAGGTTTAGGATTTGACAGGGTAAATGACAGGTTTTATATTGCACCAAAACGAGAATTTTATGATAGCAGTTTGTTATTATTCGACATTGGAGAGGTAGCGGAATTAAAAACGACTATTTACGAGAATGGATATTTCAATAAAATAATTTCCGGGTTTGTTTCTGAGGGTGATTACGAAGATCTATCAGGGGCAAGTGAATTCAATGTACAAAGTGAGCATTCTGTAAATACACCTATTAAAAAAACAAAGGATTTAAGAACTGAATATAATCTAGATTCAATCAGTATAGAAATAACAAGGAGAAAACAATACGATACAACATCAAGCGAAGACACTAAAAGAGATGATGATATTTTCTTGGTAAAAACAAACGGTGTACAAACAATCCAGGGTAATTTTGACGCAGCTGGAATTGACAATATAGACCAGTACTATAACATAGCATTAACAGCAAGAGAAAATTTAATAAGAAACGGATCGATTATTAAGCCTTCACTATATAAGACAACGGAATTAATTAAATTTGTAAAGAATAAGAAAAAAACTAATATATCTTATTTTAACCAAAATTCAGAGGTAGTAAATGAATTTGATGACATAGAAGGCACAGAAATAACAGAAGATGCCTTGTTTATCCCTGAATTATACGAATTTGAATCATATATAACAACGGCACAAATGGCTATTTTGCTTGCCAACCCTCATGGGTATATTAAGTTCAATTTCGATGGCATAGATTATGAAGGGTTTATAGATGAGGCACAAACAAAAGACTATAATAGGAAGGTGACTTATAAATTAATAGCCAAGGCATTTATCCCATCGGGTGAAAATAAAATATGGGAAGATGGACAGAGCCAAATATGGGAAGATGATAATAATAGGATTTGGGAATAAATTAAAATAATATGGCAGCTAGCATTGCATTAACAACGCCTTTAAGATTTTATCAGATAGGTTCTGAGCCGGATTACTTGACCGTATGGCCCACGCCTGATAATATCCAACAAAGGGAACAATGGCAAGGGGGGATATACCCGGTTGAATACTGGTATAAAGACCATATTGTTAATCAATTGCTAAGTATTCAATTTAGCGTTATTGGATTATCTGACGAGACTATTAAAGTTTATAAATATAACCAGTCTACTGAAGTTTATGACCTTAATACAACATTAACACCAACAGACATAACCCCAACAGGATGGACTGGCAACAGTGTTAATAAATACGACTTTACGCCAGCACAAGAAGGTCTTTATTATTTAGAGTTCACAGAACCAGGTTGGAGGTCGGACGAATTTCAAGTTCATACAGATTTAAAATACAGGGAAAGATTAGTAGAAATAGAATATAATAATACTGAGAATGAATACGATACTATTTTTTTTGATGGAATAGTACAACAATATACAGGGAAAACATTTTTTGAAGGACAGCTTAAACCAGGAGAGCCTAAAAATGAGTATTCGCAATTTACCAGGGATAAAGGAGGCGTAAAGAGATTACGTTCAACTCCGGTAAGGATGTCTACTTTAATCCTGGCTAATGTACATTCCACTTATATTGATATCATAAATTGGATTTTTAGCCTAGATACTGTTTATGTGAACGGGATACAATTTAATGCAGACAATGCACCATCTATAGACCAGATAGATAAAACAGATTTGTATGATATCACTATTAATTTGACACGTGCCGAATCTAATAATTTAATAATATAGCACCATGGGAGATGTAAAAAGAAGTCAAATAGCCCCAACCACTACCATAACAGATGACGATTATATTGATCTGTATAGGAGTGTTACAGGTATTTTGACGGACTATAAGATAAAGCGCACAGATAACGAGGCAGATATCTACACCGCTATTGCATTAAAAAAAGAAGGGGCTATATTAAGGTTATATAACCAAAACGCTACTTTTACCCAAGCATTTGCCGCAGATACTAAAATAGATGCTATTACTATCAGGTATGTATCCGGCACACCTATTGTAAAGATTGGGGAAACAATAGGAAGTGATCAAATTATGCTACAAGATACGATAGTCTCAGGAATAGATTATAATGTAGGTTGGGGAAAATCTTACCCCGCTTCTCAGACATTATATTTTACCCTTACCGGAGGGGTAATACATGTGACTATTGAGTATACATTAACAATAATTGGAACGCCATAAAATAAGATTATGAAAAAGACACTCACAATATTAAGCTTGGTTTTAATAGCATTAAACGGATATAGCCAGAGGCCTTTGAGGGGAACCTCTTTAAATGTCACCGAATATATTAAACTCGGTGATTCAACTGTGACGTTTATGTATGGCGATACGCTACCGAATAAGTTTTATGTAGATTCATTATCTAGTGCCGGAAGTTTTAACCGTGACAGTATTGCTGCTTATAATACAGATAGCCTTATAATGAGCCAAAGCGATACTATTAATTATGCAGATACGGCACTTGCTATATCAGCCGGTGCAATAATAGGGGCACCAGGTGGCCCCGGTGATGTAATAATTAACGCTGGGGGTTTTTTAGGAAATAGCGATAGTTTAATTGCTGGTTCAGAATTTACCTGGGATGGTGATGACTTTTTCTTTGACAACGTAAGCGGTAATACATATTTACAAGTAGATTTAGACGATACGCCTTTTTTTAATTACTTTGGGTCAAGTGTTTCCGGAAATGACCATCAAATATATATGCAGCAAGGGGAATTTAATCTTTTTTCAGATAATGCAACAAATAGTGATTGGGTATTTGAAGTAGAAGATAGGACAGGGAGCGGCAGGTTATATTATTCGCAAGATGATAATGTGAATGAAAATAGGGCTGTTCTTGAAATAAATACAGAAGCAGAGCGTAACTTTGATTTTTATATCCAAGAAGATAATTTGGGCGTAGGCAGTAAAGATTGGTTTAGTTTAGATACCAATGAATTTACTGTCGGGTTTGATAACGTAGGTATTTTCACTGTTGACGCAAGCGGCGTAAGTTTCGATAATAGTACAGTAGTAAACCAAACAGTTGAGGACACCTTATTTGTAGGCGATGGAGAAACTAAAATATATCAGCCCGGGGGTTCTAATAAGTCATTTGTTATACAACGGGGGGACCCCTCAGCCGGGGGTTTAATGATGAGGATGTATAAATATGGCGATTATGCCGACCCTGGCCCCTATGTTAACTTTAGCGGTAAAGATATAACGGGTACTAAAACATTCCACAACACACTTAGATATGATGCCCTAAGTTTGGGCATAACAGACGCAGGCAACGATAAAGGATTTAATATTTCGGGCGATAGTTCTTCTATAACTCATTTAGTTAATTATCCCACATCGTTATCCAGCTTTACAAGATTGGAGGAAGATACTTTTTCTATTGGCTTTGGGATTACTGCACCCACATACACGCCTAATTATATATTTACAGAAGCTTCAGCAATTTTTAGCGCAGGATTATATCCTGACAGTATCGTTTATTCAGATGGAACGGTTCAAAAAAGTTTTGACACCATTAATATTAATAGTGTAGAATTTGATTCAGTAATAACTAAAAAAATAACCTCACCAAATGATAGTATTATATTTGAGAAAAGACTTGAAGGTGATACTATTACCGTAAAAGAACTTTTTGTCACTGGCAGGCTTCACTTTGATATATATGAAGTTTTCCTGTATGAAGACCCTGATTCTACAATTACAACGTCATTAACTACAAGCTGGATATTTTTGGGGGATGGTGAGAGTAGTAAATTAACAACTTCATATTTAGAAGGTTTTTCATTTGATGGTGATACCCTTCAATTTGATCAGGACGCTAATGATACTAGGGATTCTATAGAATTTAGGATAAATTACGGCGGCCAAAATGCAACAAGTAACGTGAATAAGAGTGTATATAATGGCATTTTCATAAAGCATACAGGAGGGTCTTATATAGAATACCGACCAACAACTAAGGTATCAAGGACAACAACCTCTAGTATTTATTACCCAGGGCCGACTTGTACCCAAAGCCCTATATGGTTGCAGGATGGCGATAAGATTCAGGTTAGGGTTAAATGTTCAGCCAGTACCACAACGCTATCCACAAAAAATTTCTCAATATATATTCACGAAGAATAAATAAATAACTAACTTTATAAAATTATGGCATGTGTATCAATTGACGCGTTTTACCAAGGAGAAGACATTTATTTTGCAATAACGGCAGAAGATGCAAAAGGTAGCGCAATAAACATAGATAATTTAAATGATTTGATAGTTTTTATTATATCTAATAACAGAAAAAACATATATGCTAGATATAATAAAGCTGGGAGCGGCGTATATACTGCATTAAATAGAGAAACTGCTTATAAATATTCCGGCTGGATAGATAGTTCAATAACGAGTACAATGCCTAAAGGGAATGTATATATTGAGATAAAACTAGAATCCCCCCAATCTAAATTATCAGATAATGAGCAGGATTCAATAGGAAGTGCATTATTAGTAGAAATAAAAAATTCACTTATTAAATCAGCATAAAATGAGCGGTACAACTATAACAGTGACATTAGGCAATACATTAGCGCAGCCTAACACAACACAAAGAAGTGAATTTGTTGAAATTAGTGCTGGAACAAATGTTTTAGTACCATTTTCTTCTGATATGCCTTCTACGGATTATTCATTAACATTAAATATGTACGATACAGATGGTAAGCCAGTTGATCCTGACGAACCAACTAGACGGGTTGATGGTTTTTTAGTAACTTCGAGTATTAATTTAAGGGGGCATTATAACGCTGTAATTTATGTATAAAATGAAAAAGATACTAATATTAATAGGCTTACTTATACCTTTAATAGGGTTTAGCCAACGGTTTAGCAAGAGGTTAGACCAGATAGACGCACCTTCAGACACATTTAGCATTATCATTGATGATACGGTAAGATATGAGTTTAGAAAAGATACATTTTCAGCCCCTAATGTTTATTTTTATTTTTCAAACAAAGATGAAGGTGGGGTTAATAATTTAACTGATAGCACTTTGATGCTAGTAAATTCAAATAGCGATAGCATTAAAATACAGTTAGATACAACTTATTTTGATAGTACAGTTGTAAAAGTAAAAATGTTGCAAATAGGCGCGGGCGACATCCTTACATCTTCAGATACTGTTAATATAAATGATGTTGTTTATGATGATACACTATTATTCAATACAGTTAATTGGGTACAATACAGTTCTGATTCTACGGTAGTTTTCAATAAATCATGGGCCCGTCAATACAAAATCGGGGGTAAATAATGAAAAAAATTATATATATACTATTACTTATTTCGGTAAGTTGTTTCTCGCAAACTAATAAAATAGTCACTTATAATGGTAAGATAGTAACCTATAATGGCAAAATAGTTACATATGAATATTTTAACCCATTAGCCAAGTCGTTATTTATAAGGATGTTTCCTGAACCGACAACAGAACGTAAAGAATGGATAAGTGAAGCTTTTGATTCTTTAGAATATTACTATCAAGATTCGATAATAGCTATGTGGATGTTAGCGGCTGATAATGTTGATAATTCATTGCTAGACTGGTATTCTGACACTTTAGACGCAACAGCAATAAATAACCCTTATTTTGCGCAGGATACTGGCTGGCTATCAATTACAGCTGGATACTTGGATATGAATTACAATCCATCATCAGATATAAGATTTAAACAAGATACAATTAGCATGCATGTATATTCGCATACGAATAATTTCGATAACGCTGCATTATTAGGATGTTCGGATGGGAATAAGGTTGAAATAACAGCTGTATCTAATTTATCATTAAGAGGGCGCATGAATATATCTACAGGGAGTATAGACGTATTCACATCTAATATAACGGGGCTTATATCCTTATCAAGGATAGGTGCGAATCAATATTTATTCAGAAACGGAATCCAAATTGATACAGAAGTTGATGCAAGTACGGGAGTTCCAAATGCTAATATTCATTTACTTAATGTTACATTTGGAGTAGCATCTACAAATATAATTCAATTTTATTGCATAGGAATTATAAGAGACCCATTAAAATTATTTGAAATTATAGAAAGATATATTGATCATTTAGGAACTGGAGTAATTAATTAACTATGAAAAAACTATCTATTATAATATTGGTTTTTATCTATGTAAATTCTTATTCTCAAGTAAAAAAGGGAGGGTTCTTTTCAAGAATTGACGATCCGATTATGGCAACTAGAACGGCTAATTTAACGGATGCACTTAATTTGCATGATACAATAGTATCTCAATGTTACAAATATAATTTACATCCAACATTTGCAGTAGTATCGGAATATTCACAAGGGGATTATTATGTAAATGAGCCTTATATGAAATTTTTTCCTGAAAAATTAGAGGCACTCCAAGAGTATTTAGATTCAGGACATTATTTATCAATGCATTCACCGAATCATTCAACTAATTATTATATTTCTCATGTTGATTCGTTGAGTTCAGAAGATCAATTATTAATTTCAAGTGGTTATAGTGATTCTGATGGAGTAGATACGATTGTAATAAATGATACAGATTCACAATTAGATTTCTGGTATTGGAAAAGATTGCCAGATGATCATTATGGATGGTTCGCCCTTGATAAAATGATTGATAATGATAACCTAGATGATTCGATTTACTATCATAGAACTATACCCCCAAGATCAGTTTATGTATCAATATATCACGGAGAGGCTGGCTTAATTAAAATAATCAATGAACAGAGACGAAGGTTCACTATGTCTGGATTAGATGAGCCAATTATGTTCATTCACCCCGGACAAGAAACATATTACAGGGAAGCAGATACATTGACTGAAACAACAGGGTATATACAATCTTATGATGATGATACGGTTTTGTATTATGTTCAAGAAATTTATTCATCACAAATTAAACCGATTGCTGATTATGATTCGCTTGTAATTTTTGAAGGGTCTAGTCATATGGTTGATTATGTATCTGGATCGAATAGCCCATACACTTTAGTTTTAAATGGATATACAGGCGATGCATCAACTCATGATTGTAAAGTAAAACCAATACGAGCGGGTAATTGGATGTGGTGGGTTAGTGGGGATGTTATGAATTATGTAGCGGAGAACTTAAATTTACGAATAACGGCAATATATGAAAATGGAAGGCAATATGATTATATTGGCGTCACTCCATCGATTACTAATAAAGCTTATTTTAAATATGCCCAACAATGGGGGCAAATTTTAGACGGTAACTATGCATCATCTAATATCGCTTCGATTGCTGAAGCGACATCGAAAAATTATTTCGTATCAACTAACGATCACAAATATTTATTAGGCGGTTATGAATATATAGATAGTGTGTACAATTTTATAAATAATAATTTGAGCTCAATTGTAAAATGTTCGATGTATGATTTGCCAGATTCATTATATAACATATCTTCACCTTACGAAAATATAGTACCCTCATTCGATACTGATATTGATGAAAATAATGAACAAGACGGATGGAGTAAGTCAAATGAGGCAGTTTGGACAAAGGGAGGGATTAATATAGAAGGTGATACAACGTATATGACTGTAGTTCAGTCAACAACTGTTAATTGTTTTCCTTTGTGGGGTGTCGAAAAAGGAAATAATGTTTTATCTGTTTATATATCAAATGATAATGCATCAAGTGTACAAATTATTATAACAGAATATAAACACAGATTGGGCACAGATACAGATATTGATGTTGTCGATATAGATACAATTACCATAACAAACTTAACATCAAATTATTGCGAGAGATTCAGGAAAGTTCATATATCAGAGCAGACAGATTTTATAAAATTAGATTTCAGGGCTATTGGTGGCAATTATTATGCTATCAAACCGAAAATTATAAAATATACAGCGGGTAGAAATTATTATTAAAGTAAAATGAATATTAAAGGTAGTGACTAATAATTAATAATTAAAAATTAAAAGATGAAAAATTTAAGAATGCCAGGGCCGCCAAAGCCCCCAGAACATCCCCCGGTTAAACCACCAAAATAATAAATATGTGGTTTACATTTATAGGAGTATCATTATTTTTAGTTAGTGAGTTGGCGTATGACCAACTAGGTTCGCCAACTGTTAATTGGTACATAGCTTACTATACTGCCAATTATTTAGCAATTTCCTTGATATGCCTTGAACAAAGCGTCCTTAATTACGTGAAGTTTTTAAGGGGCTTTTATTCATTTGCTGCTTTAGTGTTTGCATCATTTTTATTCATCGAATTGAGTTTTATAAACATGCCTTTAGAATCTTATATCCGAGGTTTGGAAAACAGGATAGCAAGTAATTGGGCTTTATTCGTTGGGGTTTTATTCATTGGATTAATAACTTATAAATCATGGCACAATCGCTTAAAAATATTCTTTACGCAATAGCGGGGTCAATATTAATTATTATATTTACGTTTATAACCCTTCGCGGGCAGGTGTTGAATTCCAAGGCAGATTGGGCAGATGTCAAGGAACTTAATAATCAGACGGTTGAGTATGTGGATAAACAGGATTCACGTATTGAAAAAACAATAAGTGTAAGACTTCAGCGTATAGAACTCCAAAATGATGAATTAATAAGAATATTACTCACGTATTCAAATGAAAATAAAAAATAAATCATGAATTTATACGGATGGTTATTTATATTATTAGGGGTATTTTTAGGGGATATATTATTCAACCTTTATTATGTGCCCAGGAAACCTAAGGGCGATTATTGGAAAGTTATAATTTTTGTTATCGCCGGGGTAATTGTATCTTACTTTGGTTTATTGGTTGTATCTGACTGGTACCTGTTACCGTTGCTTTTATTTTCACCTTGTATGTTTTATTGGCAGGCAAAAGATTCTTTATTAGGCGCTATTTGGCACAGGGATTTGTTTTACCAGTCTAACCATTGGCCTGATAGTGTTATAAAGAGATATCTAGATGGTTACCAACTGGCTTTTATAAGGCTTTTAGCCGGGTTAATTGGGGGTATAGGGTTGTTTTATATTTAGATGGATAATATGGACCAATATATAAATGCATTTATGACCGCACCATTAGCGGTTATACTATTATTATTTATATATTTGACGAATAAACAACAAAATACATTAATAAAACAAATGGGCGATATCAATAAGTCTATAATGACAATATTTGGGGAGGCGATTAAAATAATCAAACAACAAGAAAGAAAGCAGGAATTTATTTTAAAAGACGAAAATAATCCATAACTTAGTACTTTCATATACGTAGTTTTAGTTTAAGTTTTGCCCGGGGGTGGTTTCCCGGGCTTTTGCTTATTGATATAACCACTAACGAAAAAAATTATTTTTTGGGGTACCTTTATTTTTTTGTGTAAATAGTTTGTATTTAAAAAGTATTTACTATATTTGTAGAGCAATAATGCAAAAACTAAAGTAGAGTAATGGCAAATACTAAAAAAGTAACAATTAGCTTAACCCAAGAACAACAGGATAAAGCTAAAGAAGATAGTAAAGCCATATTTGGCAAAGAAAACCTATCTGGGTATATTCAGATTCTAATCCAAAATGGTTTTGAAAAAACAAAAGCGGGCCAGAAAAAATAATTTGATTGAATTATGGATGTATATGAATATTTAAGAAAAAAACTTGGAGTACCTGATAATTGGAATGCCAAAGCTAAATATTATACCAGAGCGAGATAATGCGAATGCTATGCAATATGATGCATTGTTATGCCCAGTAATTGTAAGGGTATGCCATTGCAAACAATGCAGATACGTTAAAAACAAACGCAAAAATAGAGAGCTAAAGAAAAAGATTAAACGCCTAATGAACAAAAAAAGAAGGCAAAGTAAATTGGATGGTAGATGTTATACTCACTATTGGTCAGAACGGATAGGTATATGAATAGTACGGAATTAATAAACTAAAATTAAACAAAATGGAAAGATTAAAAGAATTGATTGGCAAAACACTTACCAAAGTAGAAAACAAAGACAATGACGAGATAATATTTACTTGCGAAGATGGAAAGCAATATAAAATGTATCACGGACAAGATTGTTGCGAAAGTGTATCTATTGAAGATATAGTTGGCGACTTACAAGATTTAGTTGGAAGCCCAATATTAAAAGCAGAAGAAGTTTCTAATTATGAACCAACTTCACAAGAGGATATTGAGCGAACTAAAGAAGCGGAAGATTGGGGCTCTTGTACTTGGACTTACTATAAATTCGCAACAATTAAAGGATATGTAGATATTAGGTGGTATGGCGAAAGTAATGGATACTACTGTGAATCTGTAGATTTTATATTGCTTAGTGTTGATTATGAGTACTAACGTAGTATTAATGCTAACTGTGTTAGCAAACGTAATTTGTATATGAATGACAGACTTTATAAATATTTACAAGATGAATGGAAACGCAATAATTTACCTAAATATCAAAAATACTTTGAAGAATGGGTGAATAACTTAACTGAAAATCAAATATATTACTACAAAACATTATGGCTACGGTAGTGTTATGTTTGCTAACGTAAATAATATGGGCTTATTGCCAACAAAATAAGTACAAAATTTAATTAAAAACACAAAGATATGTTTATAGAAAAACTTAATAAAATGCTCGGCAATTTGCTTATATTTAGTGTTACCAACAGTGCGGTAATTACTATATGGACTAATGATTTGGCCGAAGCGCAAAGGATGTGTGAACAAGTTTATTTGCCTGATGGATGGGAGGTTAAAGAGCCGATAGAAACAAAATGGAACTGGAAAAGGTTTGAATGGCAATACCGCTTTAAGCTTGTGAAGAAGTAGCATTGTTGCTAACGGCTTATATATGTACTTTACAATAGTAATTAAAATTTAAACTGAGCAATAAAATTCAAGTGAGTTACAAACCTTAAAAATATTGTGCGATGGAAAATATTGAATTATGGATTATAGGAATATTATTTTTTGCAACATTAATTAGTCTAAGAGCTTTAAAAGAAAGTAGACATTTTGCAAAATACTGGAAAGACCTTTATTTTATACAAAAGGACTTAAATGAAAAGATGGAAAAAGATAGCGAGGGCAACCATGTTGATTTGAAAAACAGCAAATTACCCATACAACGTGTTAGTAATTGCGCCTCTATCTGCTCTTTCAAAGAGGTAAAAGACATTTGGAATGCAGCAGAAAAGCACGTACTACACGAAATGGGCGAAGTTTGCAAAGGTGACGCTAATTATGAAGAAGATACACCAGACTTAAACACATACTACGAAAGGCATTATTACTAATGGACAGGTATAAAAAGGCGTTTTAATGAAGCACAACGGTAAAAATATGGGTATGTGCTGCCTTCGAATAAGCACAAAGATTGATACGAGATATAAACTTAACAATTTACGAGCGATGGAATTACAAATTAAAGCAGATTTAACACAAACTTTATGTGTAAGACAAATGCACGACCTTATTGAAATAGATATAAGAGAAGGTAAAAAGTTTAATTGCTTATTCATAAATAAAGAACAAGCTAAACAGGTAATATCTAAATTGCAGGAGTGCGTTGGGGAAACTTCAAACGAGAACGCAGCATTACCTATATTTGATGTTAAGCGTGCGGCCTTTAATGAAGCTTATGATAAATTCGTAGAATGCGAGGATGACAACGCCTATACTAAATGGTTAAATAAAGTTTGTGGCTGACGCCTAACGGCTTATATGTGTACTTTACAAATGTAATTTAACTTAAATATTGGATAATTAATTAAATTTACTTACCTTTCCGATATGAAAACTATGAAAAACTTAAAGATATGTATTCATTAAGCCAAAGAAGTTTAAATATACTATCAACTTGCCACGAAGATTTGCAAACATTGGCAAATGAAGCGATTAAAAATAGCCCTTATGATTTTGGTATAACCCACGGTATAAGATCGCCTAAGTTGCAAAATAAACTATATCAACAAGGAAGGACTAAACCAGGTAAAATTGTTACCTATATTGACGGGTACAATAAAAAATCTAAACATAATTATGACCCCGCTTTGGCTATGGATATAGCTGTATATGTTTCGGGGGAAATTACTTGGAAACTGGCATTTTATGAAATAGTTGCAAATCATATAATGTCTGTTTCCGAAAGATTATTTGAAGAAAATAAAATTTCCAATAGGATAGTTTGGGGAGGTAATTGGAAAAAGTTTAAAGATTATCCACATTTCCAAATATAAAAATTATGAACTGGCTTATATGGTTATTGTTAGGGTTGTTTTTAGGTGTTATAATAGGCTTTCTGATTAAAAAGCCTAAGGATACCTATAATTATATAGTAAAGCGCATACGCGCTAAAAAGGGCTCTAAAATAGGTATCTCCGACTTATCAGAGATACCAAGCGAAAGGGGTATAATAAAAAGCATGATAAAAAATCCTGAAAAAGACAGAAAAAAACTTATAGATAGAATAAGAGAAAGAAGATTTAACCTTAAAAAAAATTAATTATGAAATTAAATGCATTTTGGAAAGGGCTTATAATGGGTTTAGTTGGTTTTATAGCCACTACATTATCCGATCTTGAAACTATGAACTTTGCTTACATATTGATTTCATCCATAGGTTTTGCCGTTGTTTATATTGGCAAAAATTATGCCCTGCCTTCAATATCTGCTATTGGTATAGATTTTAGGGATATTATTTCCGGTCTTATACTTGCTGTTGGGATGGCTTTATCTAGTGCAGCTGCGCAAGTGCTTACTATTGGATTTGAATGGAACACGTTATTGATAGCGGTATCAGGTGCTGTTGTAGGTTATATAACTAAAACAGTAAGCACTAATTCAAAAAAATAGTTTTCATTTTTATAGGTTGTTTGATAGCTTAGTTCCTTTTGGGGCTAGGCTTTTTTGATGATATATATCACCGATAAACAAGTAACTAATTAAATTAATCGGCGTATATATAAGAAAACATTAACTAAAATATACAGATATGAGAGCATTAGACAAACAACTTAAAGAAAGGTACGCAAAGGCAAATAATAAGGCTGATGAAACCTTTGAACGCTTAGGCATTACTGCTGAGTTAAACAACCACAGAAGGCTCCTTAATAATTATTCTATAGCTTGTAAGGTTCAGTTTTATACGTACGATTCATTTCGTAACGGTGATGGTGATATAACACTCTTTTAATCTATTAATAATCTCGTTCGGCCCCGGTTAACGCTGGGGCTTTTTTATTTAGAACAGTTATAAATAGCAAATATTTTGATGAACAGTATTGCATATTGAAACATTTTAACTATTTTAGACGTTAATTATATTAAACTAAAATGATAAGAAACATGAAGAATTTTAATAAAAGGCTTGTATGTATGTTTAGTTTGCTAGACATATTATTATGCGTTGTTTGTCTAATTTCGGTGATATTTAATGTATATGTTGCTGTTTGGTTTTGCGAGTATGATGATTGGCTTTACACAACATTAAAATACTGGTCCGCTGTCGAGGTGTGTATATTTATTTGGATATGCTGGAAATGCAATAGGAATAGTGCATAATGGTACCCAGTTAAAAACATAAACAATGAATAAGATAATTAGAATTAATAACCTTAAAATAATGTGTGATGGAAAGTAATATGGATATAAAAGACAGATACGAAAAAGAAACTGGAAATAATTACTACTGTAATAATTCACAAGAAGATTATGGTATTCATACAGATGAATATGTTGAGTGGGTAGAAAATAAGTTAAAAGCGTGTGAAGGCAACCCCTCTGATTTGAAAAACGCCAACTGTGCTATTGTTATGCTTACAGAATCAAATACATTTACATTTACAACAACGGATAATTGCTTGCACGAGAACTACACTTTCAGAAATGTAACAGTTAATTTTTATTTATTTGAATTGACAATGCTTTTCAAAGTGTGCCATAACTGCCACAAATTAATTAAAGACCATAAGAAATGGAAAATAAAAATTAATTAAGCATAACGTAGGTAATATAACTAATTTAAAACATAATACGATTATGAAAAACTTTTTTGTTAAGAAAAAAGCTTTCACCGAAGTTTACTTAAAAAATCGCGGATGGAGAAAGCTAAATTCTCAAGGTGAATACGGAACGCATGAAGGATTATACGGTATTTATTACTTAGTTGAAGGTTTTGCCCATGTGCACGAAAAGTACTGTAGGCATTTTCGCTAACGGTTTGTATAAGATTAGTTGCGATGGAAGATTGGATGCAGAAAAGTTGAATTGAAACACAAATAAAATTTAAAATTATGGCAAAGATTTATGGAACTATTGAAATTGACTTTGATACTGATAAACCTATAACACAGGAGCAGTATGATAAGTTTGAACGTAGGTTAAACAAAATGGTTGAAGATTGGGAGATGATGGTTTATGATGCTGCAAATGATGCAGGGTTTGAAGCCGATAGCATACATCCCATTTTGTTAGATAACTTAGATTGTGAATTTGACGAGGAAGACGAATAATTTTATTGCTTGTTGTGCTTAACGAAGTGGCGTTTTAATGAAGCACAACTACTATATATAAAAACAATTACTTAAATACAATGGATAAAGAAGTGCAAATAAAAAGAATAATAAGGGCCTTTGTAATTAACAACCACTATAAAGGAGTTGATTTACAAGAGGACTGGATTAATGACGCAGCAGAAGAAATAGTAAAAATATTTGCTATACCTGTTGTTATGCAACGAAGTGAACTGTTGCTTTTTGCTGACTATTCAGAAAGCGATAAAACCTCACAAACAACTGATGAATGTGTAGATAACTACCTTGCTCAAAAAAAGCAATAGTGCATAACGGTTAATTATATGGGTAGTGCAACCCCCCAAACTGCACGAAAGTTGATTAAATGTATAACCGCTCCCGTTTTATTTTTGAGCGTGGGCATAAAACTAAATAGATATGTTACAATTAGTATTAAACACACCGAAAGCCAGTAGAGATGGCAGCGCAGAATTGTTTATTGATTACCAAAGCGAATCAGTTGGATTTACTGTGGTAACAAAAGATGGCTTGCAATATGATTTTAGTTGTGAGGTTGAAGAATGGCAACAGTTAAAATCGTTTATTGAACAAGCTATTTCGCGCGATGGCAAAAATAAAACTCGCACAAACGTTGATTAAATGCACGTTGCATTACCTATATAATGTGTTGTGTTGTCGTTTTAATGCAATACAACGTTGGTATAAGAAGCGTTGCGATTAAATAGTAAAAACTTAAAATATACACGAATGAAAAATAAAGAGATTAAACAACCGCAAACCACCGAGGCAAGCAATGATTTTTATACGTTGTTATGCCCCGTTGATTTATTCCGTTTTTTCCTACGCAAAAACTACGAAGGGATAGAGATTAATAACGAGGAGTGCGATGGGCTTGGAGAAGAATTTTATAAATACCTACGAGCTTTAAACTTGACTAATGAGCAAAGAAAAAACATATTACCTAAGAATACATTTGATGTAATATTGAACGCAGACCACCCATTGAGAACAAATGGATTCCCAGCCGCTTATGTTTTGCACTTTACACAATTTGTAGAACAGCAAAAAGAAAAAGCGTTGGCTGATGGTTACGAGCCTAATGGGGCATAACGTACAAGGCTATGCGTAGTGCCTTCTTAAAATTACGCACAAACTTAAATTAAAAGACATGAGCAAGAAATACGAACAAACATCAGCAGAAGTGGATAAGGCATTACGTATAGGTAGTGTTAGCACCCGTTTATTAACTCGAATTGCAACAGACCTTGAAAAAGAAATGAAGCGTTCGGATAATGATATGGTAATAGCAGACCTTGAAATGCAGATTGATGGATTAAAAACACTTAAAAAAGAACTTGACGACTTTAGAACGATAAAGACTATTCTAAATGGGTGCTAACGGTCTGCAATATGAAACGGCTAAAACTACACCCCGAAAATGAAAAGATATAACAATTAAATACAAATATTAATTAGATGCACGACAAGCTGTTTTATATTGTTTGTTAGGCATCTGTAAAAATTACGGACATGAACACAATAGAAAAAATTGAAAACGGACACTTTAATTTCAGCGAATTTAATGAAGGACAAATAAACTTCATCAAAGGACTTGTAAAATTCGCATACAACGATGGTTATGAAGATGGTAAAGCTGAAATTAAAGATAAGATATGGAACGCAATAGAAATAGAAACCGAGTAATTTTTATTGTGCCTAACGGTCGGCAATATGAAACGGCTAAACGGAACTTTGAAAAATGAGATACAGTAACAAATAAATACAAATATTAATTAGATGCAGGACAAGCTGTTTTATATTGCTTGTTAGGCATCTGTAAAAATTACGGATATGAGATACATACTTTTTGGAATAGGCTTATTAACATGGATTGCATTTGCATACGACATTGAAAATGATAGAGACTTTATGACTTGGATATGGTTATTAACAAGTCTATTCTTTTTCGTAAATTCTTATGTGAGATATAAACACGATATGAAACAGAAAGGCAAGTAATTTTTATTGTGCCTAACTACTATATATAAAAACAACCACTTAAATAACTGATTATGAAAATAGAAAACTTTAATATAGAGAAGTTCAGACAAGACTTTTTTTTATATTTGATTAGAAAATACAATAGACTAAATTGTTTATCGCAGTTTTGTAAAGACTATGATATGGATTCTTCAACATTGTGGAGAGCTTTGAACGGTGACAGTAAGAATGTCACCGCAACTCATAAGCAGATATGTTATATGATGGGTAAAAACGTTAAATATTATTTAGAACCATTATAAATAGCAAAAAAAGTCAAAATAAATTGATAAAAGTATTGCATATTGAAACATTTAGCTTATCTTTAACGTATAATTAAGAAACAAACAATTAAAACTGACGAAAATGAAAACTTCAAAAATTCAAACAGGAGCAAAAGTAAACGGAAGCAAAGGACAAGGAACCATTACCAGGATAATAACTAAATCGTCTGGTTATGTTGAGGTTACTTATGATAACGGCCTCGTAAAAAAAGAGATGGCCTTTAACCTTACTGATGAAAATGGTGAAAGCCTTAAAAAAGCCCCTAAAAAACAAACAGAAGAAAAAGGACAATTAACCCCAGCACAGATAATTAATAGCTGGAAAAACGTTGCTTTATCAGTTAATGATAAATGGAATAGTAATTCAACATGGAAATTGGCTGAAGATCGTTTTGGCTCGTTAGATTCTAAAGGGAATAGTTTTATCGATAGTTTATTAACTTCAATGTTTTCAAAAAACTTCCTTTCTGAAAAACAAGCTTTTTGCTTGGCAAAATTCGCAGTTGAAACAAAACAATTATCTTAATTTATATAAAAAAAACGATTATGAAAACAATAGAAAACACATACTTGACAAAACTTTCCTCCGGTCACGGACATTGGAAAGTAACAGCTAACCATAACGGTGAAGAAAAAACTATCATTACACATGACAGCCTATTAATTGATGATTCTTTTAATTCAAATGAAGGTGATACGAGTTATTATGATAGTGTGGATGAAGCTAGGCAGGTTTTGATAAACATGATTTTTGATCAATAAACCACCGTATTTCTTTTGAAAATAAACAAATAAGTATTGCAAAATGAAACATAAATTAAATTAATCCGTATAATTAATTAAGAAACAAACAATTAAAACTGACGGTTATGAAAAGCACAGATGAATTAAGAAAGCAAAATCAAGAGCTAAGAAAACAAAACGAAATAATGAGGTTTAAAAACGAAGAGGACAATTTTTGGCATAATGAGTACATGCGTAAAATTAAAGAAACATTAATGAGATAATTCTCGTAGTTCCTCGTCAGTCTACGAGGGTTTTGCCCCGGCTGGTTTCGACCTCCGGGGTTTTGGCAGTAAAAACAAAAGATATGAAAACCTGGAATATATCAGATATGAATATCCGCGAAGAGGTCAAATACCTAGCCCGGAAAGAGATTAAAGAGAACAACGGCAAAAAAGGCTATTGGAAACAATCCTTAGTTTGTAAGATTTCTTATTATCACGGGTTATGTTTGAGGTTAGCTTGGGAACTATTTAACAATTTAATGCTGGAAACTGTTGAGACTGATATGAATGTTTTCAATAGGATGTACGATGCGGAGATTTACGGGGTTAGTAATTAAAACCATATATTATGAAACAATACACAAAATTTAGAGATGAGATAATTAAGTTATGCAAAACCAATAATGCATGCAAAGGAGAGTTTAAACGGCTTATAGAAACAAAAAGCGAAAAAGAATTTTGCAATGTTTTAAAAGATAATTTTACTTGGTGTTCAATAAATATTTTATCGGCAGAATTATTTGATAAACATACTGAGATTTTAAACGAGAATAACTTATATTGTAACGTAAATACAAGCAATGGTTATTTATTAGTCATAAACTCTTCAGTAAAAGCTTGGGGAAACTCTTCAGTAGTAGCTTGGGTAAACTCTTCAGTAGTAGCTTTTGAAAACTCTTCAGTAGTAGCTTTTGGAAACTCTTCTGTAGTAGCTAAGGAAAACTCTTCAGTAGAAGCTTGGGAAAACTCTTCAGTAGAAGCTTGGGGAAACTCTTCAGTAGTAGCTAAGGAAAACTCTTCAGTAGTAGCTTTTGGAAACTCTTCAGTAGAAGCTCGGGGAAACTCTTCAGTAGAAGCTCAGGATAACTCTTCAGTAAAAGCTTGGGTAAACTCTTCAGTAGTAGCTTTTGAAAACTCTTCAGTAGTAGCTTTTGAAAACTCTTACATATCATCGTATCAAACTATTAAATGTAAGCTTAATGATAATTCAATTTATAGAATTAGAAAAGAAAATACTATTTATTATTCATCCGAAAATCTTAAATTTAAGAAAATAGACTAAAACCATATATTATGAAAACACCATTAATTACATTAGAATTAATTGAATCGTTTGGTCCATGTTATCATATTGATGAGTATGGCTTTACTAAAGATTTAAAACTATCCCCCATTGAATGGATAGACCAATGGAGGGATAAAGTTAGGAGTAAAAAAGATATTTATTGGGTTTTGTTGCGTAAAGAATTTATGCCAGATAAGGATTTACGCCTATTTGCCGTCTGGTGTGCAAGGGGTGCATTAAAGTTAATAGACAACCCGGACGAACGTAGTATAAATGCTTGTAATGTAGCTGAGAGGTATGCTAATGGTGAAGCTTCTGAGGAAGAAATTATTGATGCTGCTGCTTATGCTGCTGCTGCTTATGCTGCTGCTGCTGCTTATGATGTTCAAATAGATAAATTAAGGGATTATTTTATAACCGGTAAAATATATTAAATGAAACAATCAAGAAAAAGGTCAATAGTTAACCCAGATTACGAAAAGCAATTCACGGAATTTTTAAACTCAGGGAACATGGTAGCAATTCAGAACATGATCAACATGTTTGAGAATATTAGGAACAAAACAGGTGAAGAACTAAAAATGCTTGAATCGTTGAAAAACAAGATATATGAAAATGATGCTTTTGGAATGTTCGGTTTAATGGGTGGTTTTGGCCCAACATAGGATATTTAGAATGGTTCTAAATAAGCCCTAACCGTAAAACCTATTGAAATTATTCGTATATTAGTATTTATAAACAACTAAAGAAATGGAAAGTGATTTTTTTAATAAGGTAAAGATTATTGTCAATGATGATGATAACGAAACTTACCACGGCAAAAAAGAATATATTTCGGCATCTGGATTAAAGAAAATAAAGATTAGCCCGCTACACTTCAAAGAACAGCAGACAAAGGAAACCGAAGCTTTATTATTCGGTTCTGCTTATCACACATATATTTTAGAGCCTGATTTATTTGAAAAAGAATATTTTATTTTTGACCCACTTAAAAGGCCTGAACCAGACAAAACATTTGCAAGCAACGCTAATAAAGAATGGAAAAATAATATATACTTACAATATCCCCACGTTATCGATGCAGATGATTTTAAGACTATAAAGGCTATGAAAGATCGTTTATTTAGGCACACATATACTAAACACCTATTGACAAAAGGAATAGCTGAAAGTAGCCATTATTATGAAATAGATACCAAATATGCCGGTAAAGTTAATGTAAAAATACGGCCAGATTATTTAAAACCTAAAAAAAGAATAATTATTGATTTAAAAACTACTAATGATGCTTCGCTAGATGGGTTTACAAAAAATGCCGCTAAATATGATTACCATATACAAGCATCTTTATATGCCGATTTAATGGAGCAAGAGGAAGGGGATAAAATGCCGTGGTCATTTATATTCGTAGCACAAGAAAAAACAAAACCTTATGCCTTTAATTTATTCGAGGCAAGTTCCCAGTTTATATCACAAGGTCGGTATGAATACGAAATGTTATTGATACTTTATAAGCAATGTATTGACAATGATAAATGGCCTGGGTATCAAGTTTATATTGAAAACCGGTTCGGTATTAATCAATTATCTTTACCAATTTGGGCAATTAAAGAAATTAATTTTTATAACCATTAATATTTATAATTATGACAAATCAAAGTAATTTACCATCAACACAAGAGAGAGAGAAAGAGGTAAAGACCTTAGTTTTTTCTGCTCAAAAGCAATTTGAGGCAACAACAAAAAGTATGAATTTTATAAAAGAGGCCGGGTTTGCTATTCAGATTTTAACTAATAACCAATACTTGGCGAAAGCAGACCCTAACAGTATTAGGCATGCGGTAGCTAATATTGCACAAACAGAATTAACACTTAACCCGGCATTAAAATATGCTTATTTAGTGCCAAGGAATTCTAAGGACGGTTTAAAATGTATCCTTGATATATCTTATATCGGTATGATTAAGCTGTTAACAGATGCAGGGTCAGTAAAAAATATTGATGCTGGTGTTATTTATTCTAATGATGAGTATGACTTTAGACGAGGGAATGATCCTTATTTTAAACACAAGCCGGCTTTGTCTAAACGTGGTGATATGATGGGTGCTTATGCTATTGCTTTTTTAAGGGATGGAGGTTTCCAGTTTGAGATTATGGGGAAAGAAGAAATTGAAAAAGTAAGGGCAACATCTGAAAGCTGGAAAAATGAAAAGGGCCGTCAATATTCGCCATGGGAAACATGGACTGATGAAATGTGGAAAAAAACAGTATTGAAGAGATTGTTCAAGCTATTGCCTAAAACTCATTTTTCTGAAACGCTTATCGCTGCTATATCTAACGACCATAATAATGAAATGTCAGATTTAAACGAAGAATCGAAACATGAGCAATGGTTTTCTGATGTTCAAGAAATACAAGAAATCAAAGAAGAAACCCAACCTAAACAAGAAACAAACAAATAGAAATTATGAAAACAATTAAAGTAACCGATAAAATGTATAATTTCTTAATTGGATTATCCAAGGAATTAAATACACAAAATCATAGATGTACTGCTATGCCTTATTTTTTTCAAATTAGAACTACTGAACAATGTGCTGCTTACCCTGGACAAGGTGGTGAGATTTGGGTAAACGGTGAGGGTGACGAATTGGAGACTGAGGAAGAAATGAGAGAATTTATACAGCAGTACATTTATGAGAATGACGAAAGTATAAGCCACATTGATGATGATGAAGCTAAAAAAGAGGCTAAAGTAAAGGTTGATGAAATGGATGAATACGACATTGAAGAATACTTAGAAGAAACGCATAATAATTGGTGGAAAGTAAATGTAACGACCGAACATAAATACCAAAACGCATTTTTGACAGAAAAAGCTTGCCGCGAACATATTAATTCAAATAAACATCATTACAGAAGCCCTGTTGATTATTTAACTTATGCATTTAGAAATCCAGAATTAGAGAGGGTATTAAAATTTTTATGTGAATTAACAGGCGGTAAATTGCATAAATAACCATGGTAATTATAACGGTTAATGTATGGCAATGTTGCGCCATACTTAGAATTACGAAATTTAATATTAACACATAAATTAGATAAAAGATGAAAACTTTAAAATTATTACAGCGCAATTTGCTATACATATTGTTAACGTGCGTTTTGTCCGTTGGATGTGAAAGCAAAACAAGTACACCTGATGGAAATGACGGTGAAAAAGTTACAACTGGCTCTATAACTTATTGTAGTGTAAGTGCGGTTGACTATTATAGTGGAGGAATGCACTACAAAGTATTTAACTCTGCCGCAGGTGATGTATTTGTAGTTAATATAACTAAAGATAGTTTGATCGTGGCAAATGCACGTTAACATACATATACAAAGGGGAAATGCACCTGTCTTACAAAGACTGGTAAATAAAACGTATTGAAATGGTTTTAGCAAGGCTGGGTGCTACTTATTGGGAGTTAGGAATTGAAGATAAAAAACTAAAATAATGATAATAATAAATCCAGGATCAGAAAACAGAGGAGGTACATTTAAACAGGCACTAATAAATGCTGAAAGATGGTATAAAAATATAATAAAAGAATTTCCAGAGGTAACCATGAGCACGCACGAAGATAGGTGTGGTAATAATGGTAATTATGGTAATTGGAACTTTATTTTTACTCATGGTGTGACATTAAAAAGAGTTAATTTAGAAATACACGGATTTACTGATGAAGAATGTGAAAAGTTTCTTTTTTATCCTAGGGCATACTGGAATGGTAGCAGTACTGCTAATCCTGAAATCGAAGATTGGTTGACTGACGATTATACTTATAGGATAGTTTACGAAAAAAACTAAAATAATGGAAATAGACATAAAAAAAATAATGGGAGAATGCCCTAAAGATCAATTTGAGGCATCGGCTAAAATGATTAAAGCACAGCAAGAAATTTTAGAGGCTTTACATATAATGCAATCTACCATTGATTTTTTTGATGAACCTGAATGCTTGGATTACAATAAAGAACGAATGAAAATATTTTTAAATAAATATTGTAAATAAATGAAACTTTTGGCTAAAATAAAGAACATAAATCTATTCATGAATTCTATAGAAACAATAGGTTTTGATGAGTTTAAAAAGATTTATAAGCTTTCAGAAGGTGATTTTATAGAACTAACAACATGGAAAGAAAGGGACATAAACAAGCATAAAAAGTATTTTGCTTTAATGAATTCTACTTTATATCACCTGCCTGAAGATTCGGAATATAGTAGTTTAGAAGTTCTAAGAAAAACAGTCCAAATATGTATCGGTAATTGTGATATAGCTTTCGATATGGATGGCAACAAGCAATTACAAGCCAAGTCGATAAGTTTTAAGAACATGGACCAGGTAGCTTTTGACAATCTTTACGAAAAATCACTTAGTTTTATTTCTAAGGTAATATTAAAAGATATAGACTACGAGAGTTTTGTAAACGATATATTAAACTTTTATTGATATGAATAATATATATACTTTATCAGAAGTGCGAGCTGCTCAAATATTAATGGAATCAGGTTATACTAGGTCTAGTAATATACATGAAGCCGCCAACGAATTAATATTATTAGCAGAGAAAATTAAAGCAGAGCGAGTTGTTTGCTTAATGAACACATGAGACTAATCAACTTCATAAAGTGGTACCTCAAGATATACAAACTAAGATATTTAGGTGCCAAGTACTATTCTGTTAAACAAAAACATATAAAGTTAATCGCTAAAGTGATGAGCAGATGAGAAAGCCGTATGTAACATTAATCAGATTCAAAGGACCAAGGTATTATTATATATTATGGGGCCGATATTATACACAGATGGCAGCAATGCAAGGCAGGTGCGATCTTAAGCAGCTCTATAATTGCGATGTAAAGATAATGAGAGAAGATAGGAAGATTCGGGATATTAATCTACTATGCACTAAGGGGTGTTATTATAAAAATAATCGCTAAAGTAATGAGTAAATGAAACTAATACTTAATATGGCGTTTGTAACGCTTAACGAATACATTCAGGCAGAGAGATCAAATAAATACAAATCCGCAGCAATAAAGGAGCAGTTAACAAACTCAGTTGCTTATTTATCGTTACAACAAAAGTTCAAATTGCCAGATAAAAAACATGATATAATATTCACATGGTATAAGCCGAACAACAAAACCGATCATGATAATATTGCGTTTGCTAAAAAATTTATACTCGATGGCTTAGTTAAAGCTGGGGCACTAAAAAATGATGGTCCTAAATATATAGGCAACTTTCAAGATATATTCATACTTGATAAGGGCAGGGATTATATTAGCTGCACCATAGAATTTATAGAATGTTAAAATACAAAAAAATATATCTTGATTATTTCGATTATATTGAAGAATATATACCGTGTGAAAAATGCTGGGGTAAGTCAGTTGATATACATCATATTAATGGGAGAGGTAATGGGAAAGATGTAATTGATAATTTAATGGCATTATGTAGGGTGTGCCATATAGAAGCACATTCGACAATAAGCAAAAAAGAAATGCAAGAAATACATAATAAATTTTTAAACAATAAATTATGAAAAGAGATAAATATATAAACTTCCTTAAATGGTTTAGAACCGAGGTATGTGAAGATACACCGATATACGATGAATATTTTGTTGATAAATATATGAAATACTGTGACGAAAGCGATAAAAAACTATTAATCAATTTTCTTAAATGGAGAAAAGGCGAGCAATTGAGTAGCGAAACGATTACAGAGATATGTAACTTTTTAACAGATCAAAAATATGGGATTAAATGTGATATAATTACGAACCACCTAAAGAAAAAATACTCGAATTAATATACGAACTTGAGAAGTTTACTATAGTCAATCAAAAGAAAAACCTTAAAAGATTGATAAATTAATTTGTAATTGTCATTTATTTTTACTTACTTTAAATAATCAGTGGAACGATTATGAACAATCAAAAAAATATAGCCCAGGGCGAGTTTACCAATCTTACCTCCGGTGAACTGTTCCACCGCCCTGCGCTTTTTAAACTAAAATTATGGAATATTCTGAATTAATAGAAAGCAAAAAACATTCCACAATAGATTATGGAATTAAGCCCTTATGGTTACCAGATAAAATGTTTGATTTTCAAAAATATATTACTGAATTAATGATTAAAAAGGGGCGTTATGCTGGGTTTTTAGATACTGGTACAGGTAAGACACTTATAGAATTAACTATTGGTAATAATTATGTTAAACATACAAATAAACCAGTACCTATAATAACGCCGTTAGCGGTAGCAGATCAACATTTAAGAGAAGCTGAAAAATTTGGAATCCCAGACGTTGAGCATACAAAAAACGGAAAATATACGAAAAAAATAATACTCATAAATTATGAGCGGTTGCATTATCTTAACCCGTCAGATTTTGATTGTGTTATATTGGATGAAAGTTCCATATTGAAAAATTTTGATGGTAAAATAAGAGAGCAAATAACGTCATTTCTAAAAAAAGTAAAGTATCGTTATCTTTTTACTGCCACTCCTAGCCCTAATGATTTTGTTGAATTGGGTACTAGTTCGGAGGCTTTAGGTTATTTAGGTTATACGGATATGCTCGGAAGATTTTTTACAAATAATGAAGATACTATTAAGCCTCAAAATATTGGCACTAAATGGATATTAAAAGGGCATGCAGAAGATGACTTTTTTAAATGTATCAGTATGCGTAAACCATCAGATTTAGGATTTAGCGATGAAAAACATATTTTACCGCAACTAATAACTAATTATAATGAAGTTATAAATACTAAACCTTTAACAATAAATGGTCAAATGCAATTATATGCTAATGTTGCTAAAGGATTTAAAGAGATAAGAGCCGAAGAAAAAGCCACAATTAAATTACGATGCGAAAAAGCTTATGAATTAACACAAGGGCATAATATTAGTGTTTATTGGTGTAACCGAAATGATGAGGGTGATTTATTGCAAGATATTGATAAAAATGCTTATCAAATAAAAGGCAATATGAATCTAGAGAAAAAAGAGGAATTGCTTTTAGCTTTTATTGATGGAGAAATTAATAGGTTGATAACAAAACCTAAAATGACAGCTTTTGGATTAAACTGGCAGCATTGTAACCATACTGTATATTTTCCTACATTTAGTTATGAGCAATATTATCAAGCTATAAGAAGATTTTGGAGATACGGACAAACAAAACCAGTAATTGTAGACATAATCAATACTGATGGTCAAAAAAGGATTATAGATAGTATAAATGCAAAAATGATAAAAGCTAATAAATTATTCGATAAACTTAATAGTACCCTTAATTCAGAATTTAAAATAAAAACAAAAGAATTTAATAAAAAAGTAATTAAACCATCATTTTTAAACTAAAACTATGAAAGTAAAAGATCAATTACTTACAGATCAATATGCTATTTATAATGGTGATAACATGAGCGTATTACCTACATTAAATGAAAATAGTATTGATTTAAGTGTGTATAGCCCTCCCTTTTTAAGTCATAAAGGTAGCGGATTATATAATTATTCATCTAGTGAAATGGATTTAAGTAACTGCGAAACAAAAGAGCAATTTTTACAACAGTATGCTTTTATTATCGCTGAAATAGCCAGGGTAACAAAACCAGGTAGAATAAGTGCAGTACATGTAATGGAGGGCATTAATCAAAATGGGTCAAATTTTGACTTTCCACATGAAGTAGTTAAATTACACGAAAAATACGGGTTTCAATACAAAAATAGGATAAGTATATGGAAAGAACCATTAAAAGTGCGAATGCGTACCATGGTAATGTCATTAATGCATAAGTTTATTGTAGAAGATTCTACCAATTGTTTTACAGCAAGTCCAGATTATGTTTTAATATTTAAGAAAAAAGGTGAAAATCAAATACCTGTAACACATCCTTATGGGTTAAAAAATTATGCCGGCGCTATTCCAATTTTACCAAATATGTTAACAGCTTTCAATAATGTTAATAAAACAAAATTTAATGAAAATCAATTATGGCAATATTTAAATAATGAATATTATGATTCGAAAGAACCCAATAATAAATTAAGCCATTATATATGGCAGAGATATGCATCTAGTACATGGGATGATATTAGAATTGATGAGGTTTTACAATATAAAGAGGGCTCTGATGAAGATGATGAAAAACATATACATCCGTTGCAATTAGATGTTGTAGATAGATTAGTAGAATTATATTCTAATCCTAATGAAATAGTTTTAACGCCATTTATGGGTATTGGTACAGAAGTTTTTAGCCCAGTATCACAAGATAGAAAGGCTCTAGGAATCGAGTTAAAAGATAGTTATTTTAAACAAGCTATTAAAAACTTAAAAGAAGTTAATTTAAGATTTAATAAAAACACACAACAAAAACTATTTTAATATGAAAAAATTAATAGAACGATCTTATAAAGCCATAAAAGCAAGGGGGCTAATAAAAGAAGATACTACCTGTGAAGATTTCTACAATAAAATGTGTGAAGAATTACGGGAAGCTCAATTGACACAAATGGATGGATTTGGTCAAGATAGCGAAAGTCATTATATTGAAGAGTGTATAGATTTAGCTACTGTATGCTTTATGCAGGTGTTACATTTAGGTTATAATCCTATAAAAGAGTTTGAAAAGGTAGTTATTAAGAATGAAGAGAGGGCAAGGAAATGTATACTCGAAAATCAATCGAAACACATAAAGGAAGGTTAATTGAATTATCATTTGTAGACAAAGAAGGCAGGTTTCATAAATCAGTAGGCAAGATATATGAAACTGGTGATTTGGTAATGATTTTTGAAATAAACAAAGATGATCATTATATTTCTATGCCATACAAAAACATTTTAGACATTAATAAACCTGAGAAAGTAGTATAAACAGTTCAAAAATGGTATATAAATTGTTCAATTAAAATTAATAATATGAGGAGTTATAATTCAGGAATACATAAAGCTATATTAGAAGAGCTTGTAAAAAAAGCGGCTAAATTTTATTCTATTAATCCTAATGATGTGTATAATAAAAGCCACAAACGTGAACTATCTGAAACAAGAAAAATTATAATGTTTTCTTTAAAATGTTTATATCCTAAGTTATCATGGGCTAATATAGGGGCGGTATTTATTAAAGACCATTCTACAGCATTATTGTCATATAAATCTATTAGTAATTTAAGGCAAACTGAACCAAAACTTAATGAATTTATAGATATATTGATCGAAGATATGCGGGAATTTATAGATAATTTTAAGATCGCTTCATCAATTTTTCTATATGGTGATATTTATAATAAACACTTGGTATTTAAAGCTTTATTAGGTTATACTTATAACGGGGGTTAATTATGAGAACAATAAGAAATAAGAAATACGGCAGGATTAAAATTAAAGAGATATCACGGGAAGAACTTGAACATTCACAAGCTTGCTCAATGTGCTGTTTAAAAACAGAATGCTATAATAATATTTGTCAGGAATTGGGGTTAAAGGATTTAGAAATACCATATAAAAGATTATGAAACTACCTAACTTACTTGGAACGGCTGCCATAAGGTCCCACTCCTGGGAACAAGGTAAGGACGCGATTGATAAACTTATTGATTATAAACATAATAAGATTAAAACAATGGAAACATTTTATTTAAACGGTAAAGTAACCATAAGTGTACGTACTAAAGTTCAAGCTGAAACGATTGAGGAAGCTATTGAAATAGCAGAAAATAGAGGAGTAGTAAAACGTCATTGGTTTAATGACGATGATATAAAATATTCTTGGGTAAATGATGTATACGATGGCGAAGTTTTTGATATTAACGATATTAAATTTACTAAAGAACTAATAAAATAATTATGCATTAATTTGCGATACTAAATAATTTAACTATCTTTAACAAAGCTTTAGAACGGCAAACGAGATGAAAAATCAGAAAAATATAACCCCCCCCGGGGCAATTTATCCGACAGAAGGCTTATCTCGTGCCTGTTCTACTGTTCGGATATTTTGTTTTCCGGGGGGTGGTTTTAATTAAATACAATGTATTATGGCTGAAGGTAAAATTAGTGAGACAAACAAATCATGCCCTTTGTGTGGAGGTTTTGGAAGTTATACGACTGGGGGTTCTTTTGGAGGCGGGGTCACTACACATGAGTGTAGCTGTAAAATAGATAATATGTTTAAAGAATTCAATAAAAGAAAATTTGAGAATTGTAAGTATTGCGGAATCCAATTAAATAAAACTATTGGCGAAATAAATAAAGCTAAAAAAGCAGGGTTAAATTTATTTTGTAATAGAATTTGTGCAGGACTTAATAGAAGGAAAAACAAAACCGCAGAACAAAATAAACTTGAAAAAAAAGAATACGACAGACTTTATAGAGCCAAAAATAAGGAGATATTAAAAGCCAAAAAAGATGAATGGAGTAAAAAAGATTATCGTGAGAATCCAGAAAAATATAAACAAAAAAGGCGCAAGCAATATAGTAAACACCTTGAATATTTAAACACACCGAAATACAAAGCCTACAAAAAAGACTATGATGAAAAATATCTGGCTAAAAATAACTATGGTGAGTTTTGGGAGGCGGCTGTGATTTTGAAAAATATAAAAAATGAAATACCAAATTTTGAAGTAAAACAACAACAAAAATTAATTAATAAATCACAAAAAAGAAAAAGAAATTATGAAAAAATTAAATGCAAAGAATTTGAAAGAAGTACTTTGGGAAACATTGAACTTGGTTAAAGATGGTAATATGGAAGCTGGACAAGCCGATTCGATTGCGACACAAAGTAGAGAGATTTTAAGAACTGTAAATACTCAATTAAGAATTTCTCAACAAGCAAAACGGAATGTTGGAACTGAGGTAATTGACTTTGGGGAAAACACCTAATGAATAACCCGTAAAGGCATACTCAGGCGTTCAAGTCGCCTGACGGGGCAAATATTAATAGAATGATATTAAACGAGCCAGAAGATAATTATAAAACTGGTTATATTTCCATTTATAGGAGTATAAGAAATCATTGGATTTGGAATGATCCTATAAAATTTAAGTGGTGGATAGATATTTTATTAACTGTTAATTATATGGACAAAATTATAAATATTGGATACGATTTATATGAATGCAATAGGGGGCAATCAATACAATCGTTAAAAACGTGGGGCGATAAATGGAACGTAAGTAAAGACACTGTACGCAACTTTTTTAGACTTTTATCAAAAGACAATATGATAAAATTGGAAAACTTAAAAAAAACTACACGGATAACAGTTTGTAATTATGATAGTTATCAAGTTGTTTTACACGACAAGCAAACGACAAGCAAACGACAAGCAAACGACAAGCAAACGCAAGCTCACCCAAACAATAAAGATAATAAAGATAATAAAGATAATAAAGATAATAAAGAAGAATTGTTTTTAAGATTTTGGGATAAATACCATTTAATAACCAAACTACCAAAAACAGACAAAGATTCTACAATGAAATATTGGAATAAATTAAAATATTTAGAAAAAGGAAAAGCTATAGACAATATACAGCTTTATTATGATAGTTTAAAAGAAAAGAAATACTGTAAAAAGGCTAGGACCTATTTATCTGATAAAAACTTTAATGATGAGTTTAACCCAGTATTAAATGAATTAACAACTTCGAAACCAAAACCATTTGGAGGGTATAAATAATGGATGAATTTGGAAAAATGCCACCACAGGCAATAGATTTTGAAGAGTTTGTATTAGGTGCGATACTTATAGAACCTATGGCTATTAATGATATTTGTGATATTATAATCCCAGAAAGTTTTTATAAAGACAATAATGCTAAAATATACCAAGCTTGTTTGGAATTATTAAAGGATAATAAACCCATTGATATTATTACGGTCCCTGAACAACTAAGGAAAAATGGCTTCATTGATGAAGTTGGGGGAATAGCTTATATTACACAGTTGACAAATAGGGTTTCTTCATCTTTGCATGTAGTTTACCATGCTAAAATAATACAACAAAAAAACATCCAAAGGGAACTTATAATGGTATCAAACGAGATAAATAAAAGGGCTTATGATGATTCTGTAGATATTCATGACTTGATAAACTACGCTGAAACAAGCTTATTAAACATCCAGGAAAACAACATAAATAAAGAGGCAATAAAAATTAGTGATATAGGCAGGGGAGAAATAGACTTGATGATAAAATTAAGCAAAAGCAAGGTTGAATTTACTGGAATCCCTTCCGGGTTTGTTACATTGGATAGGGTTACAAGTGGATGGCAAAACACTGATTTAATCATTTTGGCAGGAAGGCCAAGCATGGGAAAAACTGCTTTTGTGTTATCGATAGCAAAAAATATGTGTATCGAATTTGGTAAAAAAGTAGGAATATTTAGCTTAGAAATGGGAACAGAACAATTATGGCGAAGGTTAATAAGCGGTTTATCAGGAATAGAAAACGGTAGACTAAGGAATGCTAATTTTCAAGAACATGAATGGATTAAAGTAGACAGCGCACAATCTAAGCTTGAAACATGTAATATGTATGTTGATGATACCCCAGGACTGAATATAATAGAATTACGGGCAAAAGCCAGAAGGATGAAAATGAAATATGGTATAGAGATATTTATTATTGATTACCTTCAGTTGATGTCAGGAGTGAATAAAAATAATGGCAACAGGGAACAGGAAATATCATCAATAACAAGGACACTTAAAATAATGGCTAAGGATTTAAACATCCCAGTAATATGCCTTTCCCAGCTCAATAGGTCTGTTGAAATAAGAGGAGGCGATAAAAGGCCTCAATTATCAGATTTAAGGGAATCTGGGGCTATTGAGCAAGATGCTGATATTGTTGGGTTTATCCATAGGCCAGAATATTATGGAATTAATTTCTATGAAAACGGTGAAAGCACAGCAAATATTGTTGAGATATTAATCAAAAAACACAGAAACGGGGCACTGGCTGAAGTTCTTTTAAAACGTAATCAATCATTTTCTGATATTTATGAAATAGACGAAAAATATGATATTGATGATATTTTTTAACTTAGCTTAACTAATAAAACACAAATAAAATGATAAAAATTATAATAATAGTATCTATTTTAATACTTTTAGCCGGGTTTATAATCGGATTTTATACCCGAAAGATTTTGTTTAACGATAAAAAACTAAGGAAATAACTAAAAAAAATTAAATTATGAAAGTACACATTAAAACAACAAAAGAAGTTGAAATTAAGACTTTAGTAATTCATGCTAATGTACGCTATTGGGAAGATGCTACAATTAATGGTGAAAGTGATGAAGATGGAAATATAATACCCTGTAAAGATGGAAACTTATGGAAACCGATAATTGATATTGATAGTGGTATTATCCAAAACTGGGATAAAGGCAATAAAGCAAGTATACACTTTAAAGTATGTGATGAAGGTAGTTATTACTTGCAAGATGAAGAAGGTAACATAATACTGTCGATTGAGGCAAATTATGTACCTAGAATTGCATGCCCGAAAGAAAATGGTTATGGCGATTACATAATTATGGATATTGACGAAAATGGACAAATTGCCAGATGGGACCCTAATATTGAAGATTTTTTAGACGATGAAGATTAGTATTATTGATTAACTAAAACACCCGGATAGTGACCGGCATTATTAACCTAAACAAAAAACATGGAATTATGTGTAAATTTTTATCAGCAATAGGAATTAAAAATGGCGATATTATTTGTAACCCAAATATAGACAGCCATGAGGATTTAATAAAAATGAATGATTTGAAAGAATCAAAAATACGCAACTGGACAAGGTTAGAATACTATCCAGACAATGAAAATGAATATCATCTAATTGAAAAATATAAACTCCATGTAGATGATGATATTGCAATATGGATAACCGATAGTTTGAAAAAAAAATGGATTAAAAAGCTTAATGCTAAACTATCTAGAATAATCATTAAAGAGAACAAATATATACTACAAGGGAATACATATATTTTATCAGGAAATATATTAATAGAAAAATTAATATATTGCAGAATTTTTAACGCAGGGCATTCCACAATCGAGTACGCAGGGCATTCCACAATCGAGTACGCATGGTATTCCACAATCAAGGACGCATGGTATTCCACAATCAAGGACGCAGGGTATTCCACAATCAAGGACGCAGGGTATTCCACAATCAAGGACGCAGGGCATTCCACAATCGAGTACGCAGGGCATTCCACAATCGAGTACGCAGGGTATTCCACAATCAAGTACGCAGGGCATTCCACAATCAAGGACGCAGGGCATTCCACAATCGAGTACGCAGGGTATTCCACAATCAAGGACGCAGGGCATTCCACAATCGAGTACGCAGGGTATTCCACAATCAAGTACGCAGGGCATTCCACAATCAAGGACGCAGGGCATTCCACAATCGAGTACGCAGGGTATTCCACAATCAAGGACGCAGG
>Ga0307376_10000399_pt1 | contig 55164 bp, 48 predicted proteins | sample TR2MG_FD_202536 | JGI IMG/M metagenome (GOLD analysis project Ga0307376, IMG submission 202536) | Soil microbial communities from Risofladan, Vaasa, Finland - TR-2 | ecosystem: Environmental > Terrestrial > Soil > Coastal area > Acid sulfate soil | place: Finland: Risofladan, Vaasa | collected...
AATATTATAGCACCAAACTGTTAACAACCATCCAAAAACTATTTTTTATCTAAGAAGGCTGTTAATAACCCTTATAAATTTGTTAATAGTCTGTTAGTTTTTTATTTCTTCGTGCGTTGACCCTGCAAGGAACCCACAACCCAACTTTGCCGGCGGTGATCATTACCGCAATTTCAGGATCTATATGGGGAAGGGTGGAATCCGGTTTTTTACTAAGGCAGCTGGAGTAATCGTTAGATCGGAGGTAATCAGGGGAAATGGGGTTTTTGTGGTAATGACTGGTGAGTGATGGAATAATCACCCACTTTTTTTGTATTTTTGAGTCTTATTAAAGAGTTAGTATATGAATTATCGAAAATTAGGAAAGACCGGTTTTGAAATTTCTGAAATTTCGCTTGGAACATGGCAGTTAGGTGGGAAATGGGGCTCTGTTTTTAATAATAAGAGTGCAGATGAAATTGTAAATACCGCTATTGATCGGGGAGTAAATTTTATAGATACTGCCGATGTCTATAGCGATGGTTTGAGCGAAAGAGCAGTAGGCAGGGTGGTGCGCTCACGTTCTGAGAAGGTATACGTAGCTACTAAATGCGGCCGCCAGATAACTCCTCATGTTAATGAAAATTATCAACCTGATGTCTTGATAAAATATATTGAAGATAGTCTAAAGCGGACAGACCTTGAAGCACTTGATCTGGTCCAGCTGCATTGCCCTCCGGTTGAAGTTTATTATCGTCCCGAGATCTTTGAAACCTTTGACCGTCTGAAAGAGCAGGGTAAAATACTGAACCTGGGCGTAAGCGTGGAAAAAGTAGAGGAGGCTCTGAAAGCTATCGAATACCCTAATGTTAATACTGTTCAGATCATCTTTAATATGTTCCGTCAGCGTCCGACAGAGCTCTTTTTCAAGGAAGCCAGGAGACGTAATGTCGGTATTATTGCAAGAGTACCCCTCGCCAGTGGTCTTCTGACCGGGTTATACCATTCCGGAACCCTCTTTGAACCAAAGGACCACAGAAATTTTAACCGGCAAGGGGCGGCATTTGATAAAGGTGAAACATTCTCTGGTATAGATTACGACCTGGGACTGAAAGCAGTAGATAAATTAAAATTATTATTCCCCGGTGTGAAGAACCTTGCTCCGGTAGCCCTGCAATGGATATTGAGCTTTAATGAGGTAAGTTGTATTATTCCCGGTGCATCGAAAATTGATCATGTGCTTTCTAATTTATCAGTTTACGATCGGCCACCCTTATCTGCTCAGCAGATATCAGCTATGAACAATATTTATAATAAGTATATTAAACAAGAAGTGCATCATTTATGGTAAATGTAACGGCACAACAACGTAACGAAGCATGATACTCATCGTCGCCGGATGCGATCATTATATTTGAATAATAAATTGCAAATCGCTTGAAAATCAATGGACTTTATTCATGATTGCCGATAGTCAATTATGGTTTAATTTATTTTACTTGCTTAGAAAAATCAACATATAAAGATACTGGATACATATCAAAAGTAAATAATAACCAGGAATCCTTTTACAAATAGTATTTTTTTTGAATTAGTGTTAATTGATTGAAGCAATTAACTCTCATTAACAGTCTATTGTCGGAAAGATGGGTGCTCTTTTTGCTAAACTCCAGATGTTAATAGTTGTTAAATATTTATTAATGAACTAATTCAGACTTTTATTTTTAATATTTTTGTATCGAAAACGGTTTATTAATGATGAGTTTAGATTAAGCTGAAGAAGATGAAGAGAACATTTATTTTTACAGGGATTGGAGTTGTTTGTGCATTTTTATTTTTATATGTATTCAATAAAGTTACGTCAAAAACGAACGCTACTGATTTTTATACCGAAGTTAAAAACGGAGAATTCGAGATAGCCCTGACCGAGGTAGGAGAATTAATTGCTGAAAAATCGGTAGACATATCCGGACCTGATTTTTCACAGCGAAGATATGTCAGGTCCAGGAATATCAAGATACAAGATCTTATCCCGGAAGGAACTGTTGTTAAAAAGGGAGACTATATTGCATCACTTGATAGAACAGAGCTGGAAAATAGTCTGAAGGATCAGCTTGAAAGACTTATTACACTCCATACTGAACTTGAGATGAAAAAGCTCGATACAGCAGTTGTTCTTAATGCCTTAAGGGATGAGGTTAGAAATCAGAGTTTTCTTGTTGATGAGGCAGCCATAACTTTACGAAATTCAAAATATGAACCTCCAACCTCAATCCGGCAGGCAGAAATTCACCTTGATAAAGCACAAAGAGTACTCGAACAAAGACGAAGAAGTTATAAGCGTAAAGTTGCTCAGAGTAAGACGGATATAATTAATCAGAAATATAATATTTCAAGAATTGACAGAAGAGCGAAAGATCTGGAGGAGATACTTGCAGGATTTACCATAACAGCTCCTTCATCCGGAATGGTTATTTATAAAAGAGAGTGGGGAGAGACCAAAAGGAAAGTTGGTTCGACAATTAATCCGTTTGACAGGGTAATTGCTACACTGCCTGATCTCACATCAATGCTTTCCAAAACCTTTGTAAACGAAATTGATGTAAGTAAAATAAAGGAAGGACAGATTGTTAACATCACAATAGATGCTTTTCCGGAGAAATCATTTACAGGTTTTGTCTCCTCAATTGCCAATATCGGCGAAAAACTGCTAAATACAAACGATAAGGTATTTGAAGTGCAAATTAAAATTGATGGCTCTGATCCTTTGCTAAGACCTTCGATGACGACAGGAAACAAAATTATTATTAAAACAGTAAATGATGCTGTTTATGTTCCTATTGAATGTGTACATGCCGGAGTTGACAGTATCCCATTTGTTTATACAAAAAATGGTAATAAACAGATTGTCCTGCTTGGCTATAATAATGAAAAGAACATAATTATTGAAGAGGGACTTGATCCTGGAGTAATGATTTATTTGAATAACCCAGAAACACCTGAAAGATTCAAGATAGTTGGCGAAGATATAATTCCGGTTCTGAAAGAGCGTGAAAACACCAAAAGAGCTGAAAATGAGAGCTATATCAGGCAAGTCGAAATTACTCCCTAGCTGGGTTCTACATGAATTGTCACAGTAAGATTTTCATATTTACTGGTGAGCTCATTCTCTATTTTATCACAATATTTATGGGCATTTCCTACTGACACATCTGCAGGGATCTCTATATGCAGGTCAATAAACCTGTAGTTCCCTGCTAAGCGTGTACGTAAATCGTGGTAACTAACCTCCAAAATATTTAAAGTCTTCTCCAGTTTCACGATATCGTCTTCATCCCAGGCTGTATCGATAAGTGGCGTGAATGCCTTATTTAAAAGATGAATTGACTCACGTATAATAAAGAGAGCTACAAGTATAGCAACAACAGGATCTAACCAATTAATTCCGGTAACCATTATTAGTGCCAGGCCCACGGCTACTCCCAGCGAGGTATAAACATCAGTTTTAAGATGGAGAGCATCTGCTTCCAGAGCAACTGAATTGGTCTCTCGTGCTACTTTATATAATCTTCTTGAGACAAGAGTATTGACAATAGCTGAAATAAGCATAACAACTGAGCCAATTGCTATAGAATTCAGTTCGATCTCTCCTCCAAACAGTTTCTTAACAGCTTCAATAATAATCCATATGGCGGCAACAAAAATCAGCAAGCCTTCAATAACTCCGGAAATATTCTCTATCTTTCCGTGTCCGTAGGGATGCCTCGAATCGGGAGGATTATCAGATACTTTGACAGCAAGGAATGCAATGATGGCAGCCAACAGATCCATAGAAGAATGTATGGCCTCGGAAATGATACTGACAGACCCGCTGATAAGCCCAACAACTAACTTCATAATTATGAGCAATGTGTTGGATGCAATAGAAAGACGGGCTATGCTGACTTTAGCATTCATTAAGCTAAAAGGTATTTTTATATATTAATCAGTTCACAATCTCTGTTTCCCAATCCTGTTTTTACGCCATGGTCAAGCCCTGCCTGCCATGAGGTATCAGGATGAGCGATCCTGAAAGACTTTTGATGCAACCATATCCTGTGATTTATTAAATCGATAATATTTTTGCTAATTCCAAAAGACTATGGTTAATTTCTTTATTAAGTTTAACAGCTCTGCGAAATGGTACCAGCGTGATCTCGCCATCCATTATTCCAACCATCACACTTTTCTGATCATCGATGAGAGCTTCAACGGCAGCTTGTCCAAGACGGCTTGCATTAACCCTGTCGATTGCTGAAGGAGAACCTCCTCGTTGCATATGGCCAAGCACAGAAACTCTGATGTCATAGTCCTTAAAATCATCTTTCATCTTTTCAGCTATTGCAAAAGCGCCTCCTTCTTCATCACCTTCTGCAACAATAATAATATTGCTTGATTTTTTGCGGGTATTGCCTGCCTGAATCATCGTTTTCAGATTTCGGAATTCCCCTCTTATTTCGGGAATGATAATTGCTTCGGCACCTGTAGCTATCCCGCTGTAAAGGGCTATGAAACCGGCCTCTGCACCCATCACTTCAACAAAAAACATCCTGTTATGAGCACTTGCCGTATCTCTTATCTTATCAACGGCCTCAATAACAGTATTAAGGGCTGTATCATAACCAATTGTATAATCAGTACCGAAGATGTCATTATCAATTGTTCCTGGGATACCTACGAATGGGATTTCATACTCTTCATTGAAGAGTCTTGCACCTGTAAATGATCCGTCTCCTCCGATTACAACAACACCGTCAATATGAGCTTCCTTAAGATTATTATAAGCTTTTTGTCTTCCTTCTGGTGTTCTGAACTCTTCACACCTGGCAGTCTTCAGTATTGTTCCGCCTCTCTGAATTATATCGCTAACACTATTTGACAGCATAGGTTGGAAGTCGGAATTTATCATCCCCTTGTAACCTTGATGTATTCCTATTACTTCAAGCCCATTATAAATCGCAGTTCTGGTTACAGCACGTATAGCTGCATTCATGCCGGGGGCATCTCCTCCTGATGTCAGCACCCCGATTTTTTTGATTTTCCCCATATTATTTAGTGTGAAATAAGGGCACAAAGATAATATTATTTTTCTGCCTTACAAATGACGGAACTTTCCTATAGGCGGATGTTTGAAATGATATCTCTAATGTTTTCAATAAGCCATTTGGGTGTTGAGGTAGCTCCACATATCCCGACTGATTTTTTCCCTTTGAACCACGATTTATCAATCTCTTCTTGTGATGAAACAAAATGGGTCTCCGGATTAATTTTTTTGCAAACAGAATAGAGCATTTTCCCATTGGAGCTCTCCCGGCCGCTCACAAAAATCAAGGTATCGTGTTTTTGTGCAAATGCCTTAAGATGAGGTTCTCTGTTTGAGACCTGACCACAAATAGTTTTATAGATAATAAGTATCTTATCCGGGTCAGATATCCCCTTTTCCTTCATCTTCAGACGCAGATTGTCTTTAAAATTACTATACTCTTTAATGCTCATTGTTGTTTGAGAAAAAAGATAAACAGGTTTTGTAACATCAATCTTCTGAAAATCATCTTGCCCTGTAACCAGAATACCTTCATTATTTGTCTGACCTAGTAACCCTATCACTTCTGCGTGGCCCGGTTTACCAAATATAACAACCTGTCCATTGCCTTCTTTCGTTTTAAGCCATGTATCTTTTATTTTTGATTGTAACCTTTTTACTATCGGACAGGTAGCCTCAATTATAGTTATATTGTTTTTCTCAGCTGTTAAATATGTTTCAGGAGGTTCTCCATGAGCCCTGATAAGGACTTTGCAATCCTTGAGCTTCATGAAATCATCATAATTGATAGAGACTAGTCCCAGGGCTGACAGACGTTCCACTTCTTTGTCGTTATGTACGATGGATCCGAGCGAGAAAACCTTTTCACCCCTCAAAAGTGCTTTTTCAGCGATCTCAACGGCATTTTGTACTCCAAAACAGAAACCTGATTCTTTATCAACTTCAACTACCATCTCTCTTCATTTCAATAATCTGTTTTACCCACGACATCTGCTCTTCAACAGTCATTCGGCTATTATCCAGTATAATGGCATCATCAGCCCTTCTTAATGGACTAATATCTCTGTTCTCATCAGTAATATCGCGTGCAATAATAGCTCTTTTAATCTCATCCAATTCAGTAGTAATACCTCTCTCTTTAAGCTCATTATGCCTTCTTCTGGCTCTTATATCCACAGAAGCTGTCATGAAGATCTTAAGATCTGCATCAGGGAATACTACCGTACCAATATCCCTTCCATCCATTACAATTCCCTTATGCATACCTATCTGCCTTTGCAGCTCAACCATACGGGTTCGTACCTCTTGTATCTGACTTATCCTGCTAACATAAGCTGTAACCTCAATACTCCTTATCTCCTTTTCAACATTTTCTGAGTTAAGGAATGTCTCATATTCGTCTATATCGGGATTATATATAAAATCAATATTGATACCTTTAAGCTCTGATAAAACACCTTCAATATTAACTCCTCCTTTTCCAATAAAATTTCTTCTCATACAATACAGGGTAACAGCTCGGTACATTGCTCCACTATCAATAAATATATAACTTAGTTCTTTTGCTATTGCTCTTGCAAAGGTGCTTTTACCACATGATGAATATCCGTCAATTGCGATTATAAGTCTTTTCTCCATATATTATTAATTACGATATTTTTTATAAATATTATCTGGTCTTAAAATCAGAGAAATATGACTCGAAGAGCCGGCAAGATGAAATGTAGCCCTTCCAAATTCAATATCCATCCATGAGGTGTTAATACCGAATCCCCATGAAAATCCAACTGTTGACACTTTTGAATCTACCTGCAGCTCGCTTCTTCTCTGGTAGTTGTATCCACCACTGAAATAGAAATTTTTATGTGGAATTAATTCAGCTCCTATAACAATATGTCTCATAAGATTCTCAAAAAAATCTGATGATATAGGATCGGCATTCCCTGATAAAACAGTCTCATTGTATTGATGAGTAAGATCAAATTTTTCCAGGTGTCTCAATGTTAAGGAGAAACGAAAGGGAGCATGGGCAAGCCTCTGAGTCAAACCTGCCTGAATTTCAAAAGGCAGGTTTTGACGGGGTTCTCCTGCATAAGTAGTGACTTGATAGCCAATATTTTTAATCACAACACCTGCTGATAATAGCTTACTAAGGTTGTGCCACGCAGCTCCAATATCAAGTGCAAATCCGAATGAAGTGTATTTTTCAAGATGAGATAAGACAGGTTTGAAAGTTGCACCAACTGTAAAAAGTGAATCAATTTCACGTGAGTATATAATTGGAAATGCATATTCAGCAGCACTGAAGCTACCCATAATTATCCCGGAAGCATCAGTCTCTGTAAAGGAACCATAATTGAGGTAGGTCAAACCGGCAGCGAAATTTCCCGTAGTGGCAAACGATTTTGAGTACATAACCAGTCCATAATTAATACCAGCAAAGTAGTTTACATAATTAAGTGCCAGAGTTTTATTCATCCCGGAATTAAGCAATGCCGGATTATGATACGCAAGGTTCTGATTATTCCCGTTTAATGAAACGTTAGAACCACCCAGGGAAGAGACCAGCCCCGAATGAGTAAGGTTCAGAAATTCATAGATATTATCACCTCCGGTTTGTGAAAATAAAGGTGTTATTATTATGCTTAAGAAAAGAATATTAAGAATCTTTTTGCCCATAATTGTCAATCCATATCAAAGATAAGATGATTTAATTAAACGGTCACCTATATAAATTAGTATTAATGAACCGGATATACCCAGCATCCATAAATCATGCGGTTTTCCCGGTAAGGATAAGTGCTTCATCAATACTTCTTTTACTTCCACTCATTTGCGACATAAAAAGACCGGCAATAACAATAACCATCCCTATAATGTTCTGAATAGTTAGCTTATCGCCCAGCAGAATAAACGAAAAAAGAGCAGTGAAAACAGGAATACAGTTTGAAAAAACATTTGCCTTTGTTATTCCCATATTTTTTACTGAATAGGCGAAGAGAATAAAAGCGCCACATGATGCAAATACAGCAAGCTCAATTATAGGTTTAAACATATTAAAGGTTAAAGGGGTATTTATTAAATTTTTGAAATCGAGAATCAGAAAGAGAGGAAGAAAAAGAACCGCACCTATGATGTTCTGAACGTTTACAATGTAAACGGGACTGTATGTTCCTACCAGACGGCTGAGAGTAAGGTTATATCCGACAGCTGAGAGAACTGCGAATAAGAGTAGTCCCAACCCTTTGATATTAAAGGATATACTTCCATCTTTATTGAGTATGAATATAAGAACCCCGATAAATGATAAGATTATTCCTGCATAATTTATTACCTTTAGTCTCTCTTTGAAAATCAACCAGGCCCCGATAGTTGCAAAAACTGGAATTGTTGATATCAGTACCGAACATACTGTTGCCGAGACATATGTAAGCCCGAAACTCTCTCCCAGAAAATAAAAGAATGGTTCAAATAAAGCCAGTATCAGAAAAAGCTTCCAGTCTCTCCTTTTTATCTTCATATAATTCTTTGTAATGATCAGATATACTGTAAGAATTATAACCGAAAACAGAAGCCTGAAAAAGACTATAGTTACAGGATGGAAGGTTTTGTTGGCAATCTTGAACCAGATGAATGAAAATGACCAGAAGATCATCGCCAACACTACTGCACCATATGTCTTAACATTGTTATTCAATATTTTAGCTTTTAGAAGAGTTCTTATTTCTGGAGTCACGAATTTAATTCTAATATTTATATTTTTTAGAACGACAGGAAAAAAATCTATTTTGATTCATATTATCTATTCAGGGGTAATTCGACCAGCTTATTGCTTTTCATTATATGATACGAATTAATGCCAGATAAACAGTTAGTTAGTAGAAAAAATGGTTTCGAATATCAACAATAACTGATATATTGCAGGTTTGATTGTGAAGCATAAATTATTATATTTGCCGCCTTAAAGGTTATAAAACACAATTCTGATTTACTTAATATATTTAGAATAAATTATATAACTAATATAAAAATTTAGATGAAAATTCTGGTTTGTATAAGTAATGTCCCCGACACAACGACAAAAATTAAATTTGCCGAAGGAAATACTTCAATTGACACTTCCGGCATTCAGTGGGTTATTAACCCATGGGATGAATTGTCACTTACCCGCGCCCTTGAACTAAAGGATGATGCAGCGAGTGGAATAACATCAGTTACTGTTGTGCATGTTGGCCCCGTAACCTCTGAACCAACAATCCGTAAAGCACTTGCTATTGGTGCCGATGATGCTATACGGGTAAATGCTGAATCGTCTGATGCATGGTTTGTTGCAGCTCAGATTGCAGAAGTGGTTAAAAATGAGCAGTTTGATATTATCATGTGTGGAATTGAATCCAGCGATTATAACGGATCTGTTGTAGGAGGTATGATTTCTGAATTTCTGGGGTTTCCTTCAGTTTCTGCCGTATCAGATCTAAATATTGAAAACGGGCAACCAGTTCTGACCCGTGAAATAGATGGAGGGAAAGAGGTTGTAACAGTCCCAACACCATTCGTGGCAATTGTTCAGAAAGGTATTGCAAAAGAGCCACGAATTGCTGCAATGCGTGGTATCATGATGGCAAGGTCAAAACCTGTCAAGCTGGTCGAACCGGCTGCAGTCGAGTCACTTACCGAGATTGTGGTGTTTGAAAAACCAGCACCCCGTGCAGCATGCAAGTATATTGATGCAGATAACCCTGCTCAGCTTATTGATCTTTTACAGAACGAAGCAAAAGTCATCTGATAATTATTTTTTAAAACAGTAAATCACTACGATATGTCAGTATTAGTATATACAGAGAACTGGGATGGGAAATTCAAGAAGCTCTCTTTTGAGCTGGTCTCTTATGCAACGGAAGTTGCTAAAATGGTTAATACAACTGTTACTGCAGTCTCATTAGGGAAGGTGGATGATAGTGAATTGACAAAACTGGGAAATTATGGAGCTTCGAAAATAGTCAATGTAAAGAACGAGGGCCTGAATGTACTCGACAGCCAGGCATATACATCTGTAATAGCCGAGGTTGCGCAAAAAGAAGGTGCCACGGTACTGGTGATTGCCAATAATAATATTGGTAAATCACTTGCTCCAAGGTTGTCTGTCAGACTCAAAGCTGGTGTTGGTGCCTGTGTGAGCAGATTGCCATTAAACCTTGAGCCTTTCACTGTTATTAAGAAAGTTTTTTCAGGGAATGCATTTGCCAAGGTGGTTATTAAGTCGGATGTTAAAATTCTTACCCTTGCCCAGAATTCATTCAAACTTGTTGAGACAACCAATGATGCAGTTATTGAGAATGCTAATATAGCCTTGGATAATAGTCTTGTTAAAACTGAAATCAAAGATGTTCAAAAACAAACCGGACAAATACTGCTCATTGATGCAGAAATAGTTGTATCTGGCGGCAGAGGGATGAAATCACCAGATAACTGGGGCCCAATTGAAGAACTTGCCGGCCTGCTTGGTGCCGCAACCGCATGTTCACGTCCTGTATCTGATGAAGGCTGGAGACCTCCCAACGAGCATACAGGTCAGACAGGTAAGATCATAGCACCGAACCTTTATATAGCTGTTGGAATTTCGGGTGCAACACAACATCTGGCTGGTGTCAGTTCCTCGAAGTATATTGTTGCAATCAATACTGATAAGGATGCTCCTATTTTTGAAGCTGCAAGTTATGGGATTGTGGGTGATGCTCTTAAAATACTCCCTAAACTAATTGAGGCAGTTAAGGAAGCTAAATCCTGAGCAATAACTGGTAAAGGGGATACTATAAACGCATTATCTTGATCATATGATTCCGAATATAATTTTTGTACTAGTCTTGTTTGTTGCTGTATTCCTGTTTTATAGAAAAGTAAGGTCAATTTCACAGGAAATTAAATTAGGAAAACCTCTTGAAATAAAGGATCATAAAGCTAAGAGGTGGAAATTAGTTGCAAAAGTGGCCATAGGTCAGTCAAAAATGGTTTCAAGACCTGTAGCTGCCATTATGCACCTGTTTGTTTACGTTGGTTTTATCATTGTGAATATTGAGATGCTGGAGATCCTTATTGACGGGGTTTTTGGTACTCACAGGGTATTTTCTTTTGCAGGAGGTATTTACCCGGTTTTGATCTCCTCTTTCGAGGTCTTCGGTCTTTTAGTAATGTTTGGCTGCCTGATTTTCCTTATCCGCAGGAATGTGATAAGGGTAAATAGATTCTGGAGCAAGGAAATGAGACTATGGCCGCGTTCCGATGCAAATATCATATTGATAACAGAGCTCTTTCTTATGAGTGCAATACTTATAATGAATGCAACAGATGGGATTTTGCAGATGAGGAACGATCCGCATTACCTAGACGTTGGCTCCTTCCTTTTTAGTGGGCTCATTCAGCCATTATTTGCAGGAATGTCTGACAGCAGGTTAATATTTATTGAAAGATTTTGCTGGTGGTTCCATATAGTAGGGGTCTTAGCTTTTCTAAATTATATACCGTACTCGAAACACTTCCATATGTTTCTGGCCTTTCCAAATGTATATTATTCGAAACTTGGCCCGCAGTCCAAGATTGCCAATATGCCGTCAATCACAAGTGAGATAAAAATGATGCTTTCGGGTAATATGGATATGCCTGCTGAGGGACAAGCTGAGGAAATTGGAAAATTCGGATCTAATGATGTTAGAGATTTTACATGGAAACACCTGATGGATGCATATACATGTTCAGAGTGCGGACGTTGTACCTCCAGGTGCCCTGCAAATATTACTGGAAAGAAGCTTTCACCACGTAAGGTAGTTATGGATGTGCGCGACAGGCTTGAAGTGCTTGGAAAGAATATCCGGAAGAGTGGTACTGAGTTTAGTGACGATAAATCATTGTTTGATAAGATTACATCTGAAGAGTTATGGGCCTGCACAACTTGCAACGCCTGCGCTCTTGAGTGTCCGGTTAATATTGATCCCGTAGCAATAATAATGGAGATGCGCAGGTACCTCGTGATGGAAAAGGCAGCTGCTCCTGCCGAACTGAATGCCATTTTTTCGAATATTGAGAATAATGGCGCTCCATGGCAGTATTCTGCAGAAGACAGGCTGCTTTGGGCTAAAGATTTGGAAATTAATGTTAGTTAACCTCTGTGGCCCTCGTGTGTAACAAAAAACATTGACTAAAAAATGGAAACCCGTAAAATAGAAGTCCCTGTGATGGCAGATCTTTTTGCAAAAGGAGAAAGACCGGAATACCTGTTCTGGGTAGGCTGCGCGGGAGCTTTTGATGACAGATATAAAAAAGTTGTCAGGGCATTTGCAAAAATTCTGAGCTATCTGAATGTTAGCTATGCTGTTCTGGGCAAAGAAGAGACATGCACAGGCGATCCTGCCAGACGAGCAGGTAATGAGATGCTTTATCAGATGCAGGCTCTGCAGATAATAGAGATATTTAATATGTATGAAGTGAAGAAGATCATAACAATCTGCCCACATTGTTTCAACATATTCAAAAATGAATACCCTGATCTTGGAGGTAATTACAAAGTTATCAACTACCTTCAGTTTTTGAACAGGAATATCGAATCAGGTAAATTAAAGATTGATTCAGCATCGTTGAAAAATGTTTCAATTACATATCATGATCCTTGTTATCTTGGAAGGGCAAATGACATATATAATGAACCTCGAAGTATTTTGAAGAAGCTAACTGGTAATCTGGTTGAGATGCACCGTAATAAAAGCTTTGCGTTATGTTGTGGTGCCGGTGGAGCACAGATGTTTAAAGAGGCCGAGAAAGGCGAGAAAGAGATTTTTATTGAAAGAACGGAAGATGCGCTTAAAACTGAAGCAAAAGTGATTGCCACAGCTTGTCCATTTTGCATGACCATGCTTACCGATGGCCTGAAATACAAAAACAAAGAGGAGGAGATTAAAAACCTTGATGTTGCAGAACTTATTGCACTATCACTTGAATTATAGATTAATCCAAATAATTAACTGACAACAATGGAAAACAGTAAACTCTTAAAAAGCGGTGAATTTCTTGTTAATGAGGTTGAATCGAAAGATATTTTCATTCCTGAGGAGTTCGATGAGGAACAGAGGATGATAGCTCAGACATGCAGTGACTTTCTGGATGCTGAAGTTTATCCCAACACCGAACAAGTTGAAACAGGCGACAGGGAGTTAATGAAAAGCATGCTTAAGAAATCAGGGGAATTAGGATTAATGGGTATCTCGATCCCTGAAGAATTTGGTGGATTCGGACAATCATTTGTTTCACAAATGCTGGCAGCCGAAACAACAGGAGCAGGTTATTCCTTTTCAGTGGCATATATGGCACATTGTGGTATAGGGACCTTACCAATTATGTATTATGGCAATAAAGATCAAAGGGAGCGTTATGTAACAAGACTGGCTACCGGTGAAATTATTGGAGCCTACTGTCTGACCGAGCCTGGAGCAGGGAGTGATGCAAACTCAGGAAAGACCAATGCAATATTAAGCGATGACGGTAAACATTATATACTTAACGGACAAAAAATGTGGATCACTAATGCCGGTTTTGCGGACACATTGGTAGTATTTGCAAAAATTGACAGCGACAGAGTACTCAGTGCCTTTATTGTTGAGAGTAAATACCCGGGTGTTGTTATCGGCCCCGATGAGCACAAAATGGGGATTAAAGGATCTTCTACCGCTCAGATCTACTTCAATGATGTTGAAGTTCCTGTAGAAAATCTTCTTGGCAAAAGAGGACAAGGTTTCAGGATTGCTCTTAGTATCCTTCACATGGGACGTCTTAAGCTCGGTGCAAGCGTAATTGGTGCAGCAAAAAAAACAGTTACCGATTCGGTGAAGTATGCCAATGAGAGGAAACAGTTCGGTGTTGTTATCTCAACCTTTGGAGCTATTAAACATAAAATGGCTGAACAGGTCATTCGTCTTTTTGCTTTAGAATCAGCAGTATACAGGGTAAGTAATGATGTTGATACCTTGATGAAGAAGCTAACAGTTGACTGTGGTGATTATGGAAGAGCTTCTATTGAAGCAATAAGTCATTATGCTGTGGAGGCTGCCATTCTGAAAGTAGTAGGTTCCGAAATGCTTGATTTTGTTGCCGATGAGGCTGTACAGATACACGGAGGTATGGGTTATTCAGCTGAGATGGCTGTTGAAAGAGGTTATCGCGATTCAAGAATCAACAGAATCTTTGAAGGCACAAATGAGATAAACCGGCTCCTTGTTGTTGATACGGTAATGAAACGCGCTATGAAAGGCGACTTTGATCTCTTTGGGGAGGCAGAAAAACTCTATTCAGGTCTTAAAGACATAACTGATAACAAAACATCAGGTGAAAGCTATTATCAGGGAAAAATGAGATATATCAAAAATCTTAAAAAAGTTATCTTGATCTCTATTCATGGAGCAATAAAACGGTTCGAGAAGGGCCTCATTCATGAACAGGAAGTTCTTAATAATATTGCCGAAATGATGATGGAGACTTATATTTCTGAATCTCTGGCATTAAGAGTCGAAAAAATGGAAACTATCAAAGGTAATGTATCTCTTTACAAAGATATGTTAGATGTTAATCTCTCAGATGCCGCAAGTATAGTCAGAAAATCAGCATGGGAGGCAATAGGTTCATTCTCTTCACCCGAATCTTACCCTGCTCTTATTAAGGCAATAGAAAACCTGACAAGGGTTGAATGCCTAAATGTTAAAGATGCCAGGCGGCGGATAGCTGATAAACTGATCGATGATAATGTATATAAATTCTGATAAAATCAATATTGACTTTAGTGAAAAGAAACCATCTGAATTTATGAGCACCCACCATTTAGATGCAACAAGAATAATCAAGATCGGGTAGGTGATACACCTGGAGGTAATGAAATTTTCAAGTTTCCGGTTATTGTTTCTGTTTTTCTTAATCTCTGTTAATTTAACTGTTTTTGCAAATGGATTCAGGTTTAACAGGGAAGATTTGACAGTGCAGGATACAATCTCTTTTGTATCTCCTTTTATGGAAGATAATGAGCGTTGTTTTAAATGCCATGGGCAGGATAGATATGAATATCTAAACCTTTTAAGCCTGCTTATATTTTTTAGCGTAGTAGGAATAATAGCTGTTCATATATTATTCAGAATAAGCAAGATAAATAAAACAAATCTAAAAATAAATTGATATGTACCTTTACCCAAAATGGATAAGAATATGGCATCTTTTTAATGCGATATTATTTCTTGTACTTATTGTTACTGGTTTAAGTATGCAATACACCGATAAAGAAAATTCGGTATTCGTTGTAGGATTTGCCAAGGCAGTCAGGTTGCATAATTTTGCTGCAATGCTCTTGACTATAAACTATATAGTATACGTTACAGGAAATTTTCTGACAAAAAATGGAAGGTATTATAAAATAGAAAGAAAGAATTTTCTGGCAGATCTTGGAAAACAGATGAAGTATTATTCATGGGGAATGTTCAAAGGTGAAAAACATCCGTTTCCAGTTACTGAAGAGAGTAAATTTAATCCTTTGCAAAAACTGTTATATATTTTGGCGATGTATGTTGCTATCCCTCTGCTTATTATATCAGGTTTTGGTTTGCTCTTTCCTGAAATTACAATAAACAGATTTTTTGGAATTAGTGGTCTTATACTTACAGATATTTTACATATAACCATGGGTTTCTTCCTTTCAATATTTATGATTATTCACATTTATACCTGTACACTTGGAGCCAAACCTACTTCTCTTTTCTGGAGTATGATTTCGGGATATCATCGGTCTGAGTAGAACAGGTGTTAACCAAAAACAGAATGAAAGAGACAGAGGAGAAGGACAATGAAAGATCATCGTGGCACAATTTCCTTAAAAAAGTTGGTATTGGTGTTGGTGCTGTATCCATCGCCGCAGTATTGGGGCATTATCTGTTTGTTATAATAAGCCTTATAACGATAAAAAGAAGGACTGACAGTCAGGAGTTAATAACTGATTAAAATATATCTAATTTACTTTTATTCAATAATTGTATCATAATCATTAATGAAAACTATATAATCATGAAAACTTTGAAACTTTTATTCCTCAGCGCTGTAGTTTTAGTAGTATGCGGATCATTAGCAGCCCAAACAAAACCATGGGAAGTGCCGCCTAATTTTAAATCAATGAAAAATCCGATTGCAAAAGGTGATGTAAGTAATAAGGCAGGAATGGTACTCTATAACAAGAACTGCGCACCTTGTCATGGGAAAGCTGGTCTTGGTGATGGTGTAAAATCCAGAGCGCTGAAGACTTTTTCGGGCGATTTTTCGAAGGCTGAATATCAGGATCAGACAGATGGAGAGCATTTCTACAAGACAAAATTCGGAAGAGGTGAAATGCCAAAATATGAAGGAAAACTATCTGACGATGATATCTGGAATGTTGTCAACTATATGAGAACATTCAAGAAATAGGTTTTCAAATACCTTTAACACTGATTAGTTACCTTATTTTTAACTTTAGGCACTCTAAACTTTAATTCACTTTAAGTACTGATTAGTTAGTAATTATGAAGATTGTAAAATTTCTTTTTTCTCCGGTTCTGATGGGGATCTTGTTTGTTCTATTTGCTGTTGCCATGGCAGTTGCAACATTTGTCGAGAATGACTTTGGCGCATCATTTGCATATAGCATGGTTTATAATTCAAAATGGTTCGAGTTGATTTTATTACTTCTGGCTACCAACCTGATTGGACAGTTAATTATTTTGAAACTCTATAAAAGAAGGAAACTTCCTGTATTTCTTTTTCATCTTGCATTTATCTTAATGATTCTTGGCGCTGGAATAACCAGGTATTTTGGATGGGAAGGGACTCTACATATTCGTGAAGGGGAAGAACAAAACAGATGTTTATCAAATGAGAAATATATAGGGTATTCTGTTAAAGATAGCAATGGTAAGATAATCGACAGTCACTCAGAAAATTATTCAATGACATCGGTCTCTGCCGATAATTATAAAAAGAGATTAACTATTGATAACAAAGATTATGAACTGGTACTGGCAAAGATCATCCCTAATGCCACTGAGATAGTCTCTGATAGCCCTGAAGGAGAACCTGTAGTTTCCCTGTTCGTAACAAAAGATATGATGGACAGAGAAACCATTATCCTGAAACAAGGGGATACAAAATCTGCATATGGGATTGCCATTGGCTTTGCTCCTGCTGATCCGGCCGAAGTAAATATTTCCTTCGAATCAGGAAATTTTTTAATAAGCTCAAAATATGACCTTGGTGAGATGAGTATGAAGACTAAGGAGGTCACTTTATCAGGTATAGATACGCTCATACCATTAAAACTGATGCAGATATTAACTGTAAAAGATATTAAAATAGTGCCACAGGAAATATCCATGGCTGGTATTATTAAAGCAGTAGCCGCTAATCCTGAAGAACAGAATACAGGACAAAATGCTTTTATATTTCATCTTTCTGACGGAAAAGAATCAGAAACAGTTTATCTGTGGGACAGGAATACTGAAAAAGTTGCCACAGGTTCCTGCTCAATAGGCGGGAACATAGTTGAGCTCAATTACGGATCACAGTCAACGATCCTGCCTTTCAGTATAAAACTTAACGATTTTATCCTGGACAGATATCCCGGTTCGAACAGCCCTTCGGGATATAAGAGTGATGTAGTCCTTTTGGATCAGAAAGAAAATGTTGAAAAGCCCTTTATGATATTTATGAATAATATACTTAAATATAAAGGTTATCGTTTTTACCAATCGTCATACGACCATGATGAAAAAGGTACAATTCTCTCTGTTAACCACGATATGGCAGGTATGTTTGTTACATATTCAGGCTATGCACTGTTGTTTGTATTTATTATTTTGTCGTTATTAAATAAAAATTCAGTATTTCATAATATTGATGCAAGATACTGGCAATCAAGTATAAGGAAAACAATTCCTCTCATAATATTTTTTCTGTTTATTTCAGGACTAACGAGTGCAAATGGACAGAAGCTGGTTCCTGATAATTCCGTATCTGAGGAGTTTGGTAGAGTGCTGGTACAGGATCAGAAGGGTAGAACCAAACCTCTCTTTACTCTTAGTAATGATATCATGAGAAAGGTGACCAGAGAGAATAAATTTGAGGGATTCACCTCAATGCAGGTTTTCCTTGGACTCTACCTCGATTTTAATAACTGGAAGGAAGTTCCTATGATTAAGGTTTCTAATAAAGACTTGCAGAGTAGATTGGGCATCAGGGGAAAATATGCTTCATTTTCCGATCTTGTTAATCTCGATGGGAAAGGAGGCTATAAGATCTCAAAAGAGGTTAATGATGCTTATTCTAAAGCTCCCGGTGAGAGAAGCAAGGAAGAGAAGGAGGTAATAAAAGTTGATGAAAGGGTGAATATTGTCTATATGATATATAAAGGAGATTTTCTTAAGTTATTCCCTTTGAAGAATGGGACACATGACTGGGGATCACCTGAAGATGCACTTCAAAAAGCAGTTAGTAAAGACGATTCACTATACCTAAATAATATAATACCTGTTTTAGCAGATGCACTGCAGACAAATAATATTACTACTACCAGGCAGGTTACCGAATCAATAAGCAGTTACCAGTCAAGGTTTTCTGAGTATGATCTTCCATCAGAAACAAAGACCAATGCGGAACTATTTTATTATAAACTCAGCATATTCGAACGGCTCTTCCCCTTTTATGCAACTGTTGGATTAATCATGTTAATAAGTTTGATTGTCATGGTGATCAGGGGAAGAATAGTGGTATCATTATTTGTTAGGATTTTTAGCTGGTTGCTTTTTACAGGATTCCTGTTACATACTTTTGGACTCGGACTAAGATGGTATATAGCGGGCCATTCACCGATGAGTAATGGGTACGAATCGATGATTTTTATATCATGGGTGACACTCCTGGCAGGATTTATTTTCAGTCGTAAATCAGCTTTTGCGCTTTCTGCTACCGCTGTTCTGGCTTCAATGACTCTTATGGTTGCTCATCTCAGTTTTATGGATCCTGAGATAACCAACCTCGTGCCTGTTCTTCAGTCATATTGGTTGACACTACATGTGTCGGTCATAACTGGTAGCTATGGTTTCCTTGGTCTTGGTGCAATACTTGGACTTATCACAATGATGCTTCTCTTATTTTCGAACAAAAAGAACCAGGAGAGGATATCAAATACTATTGATGATCTTACTGTTATCAATTTTAAAACACTTACTCTTGGTCTCTATTTTCTGACAATAGGAACCTTTCTCGGAGCGGTATGGGCGAACGAATCCTGGGGCCGTTATTGGGGTTGGGATCCAAAAGAGACATGGTCGCTTATTACTATTGTCATTTATAGTATAGCTATACATTCACGTATGATTCCAGGCATGAAAGATATCTTCATCTTTAATCTGATATCACTGTTTGCCTTCTCATCAGTTCTTATGACCTATTTTGGAGTTAATTATTACCTGTCGGGACTTCATTCCTACGCAGCAGGAGATCCTGTTCCGATACCATCGTTTGTTTATATTACAGTATTCCTTCTAACTACAATCTCATTTGTTGCATACTTTAAATATACAAAATGGAATAAAGGGGTAGAAAAACAAGAATAAAATATAATACAAGCTTCATCTGCTCAAAAAACAAGGCCGCCACTTCGTGACAGCCTTTTCTTTTTGGGTGGAAGACCGGATTCGAACCGGCGACCTTCGGAACCACAATCCGACGTTCTAACCTACTGAACTACATCCACCGTTTCCGGAGTGCAAAATAAGGTCAAAAATTTCTATTTCACAAAAATATAAAATTATTTTCTCATACTGCAGTCAATTACTATCTTTGGACGGTTCAAAAAAAAATGAACCTGCCGGAGCAATTTTTAAACACAAAGGTAGTTATCAGGTAGAATTTATTTGGTATTCAGACTGATTTGAAAAAATTACAACTTATAGACAATATATCGGGACTTCAACTTTTTCAGTTGATGAAGCCTGTTGTCTTCCTTATCATCAGTATTGTATTTACAAAAAGTCATCTTTCGCGTGCCGAGATAGGGCAATGGGAGATGTTCATGTTCATTGCGGGGTTGATGACCTTTTTCTGGGTAACTGGTATCATTCAGTCGCTACTCCCACTTTACCACAGGAATAAAACCTATCATAAAATTGGTGATAACGGATCTGCAAAATCACCGGAGATATTCAATGCATTCCTTTTGATGTGCTTTTTTAGTCTGCTTTTTTTTGTTCTTGGGCATTCATTGAAAAATAATTTTTCAGTTTTTCATTTTTCAGGCAATGTGCCATTTATTAACCTGTTACTATTATATATACTCCTTAGCAGTCCGGTATGTCTTATTGAATATATATATCTCCTTAATAACAGGTCATATCGTATTTTTCAGTATGGCCTGATAACCTTTACAGCACAGATGATTCTGATTGTTGTACCTATTCTTTTTGGTAAAGATATTATCTGGTCAATCTGGGGATTATTGGGAATAACGGCAATAAGATGGATATGGCTTCTGGTTCTGCTCAGACGATATACGGAAATGAAGATATCAGTTGAGTTCATGAAAGAACACCTCTATCTGGGTGCACCGTTAATCTTAACATCCCTCATCAGTGGTTCGGCTCAATATTCCGATGGTGTAATTATTTCCTCCGTTTATCGCGATCCGGCAATGTTTGCCTGGTTCCGCTATGGAGCTAAAGAATTTCCACTGGTGCTGATGCTGGCAAACGGACTCAGCAATGCAATGCTTCCGGAATTTTACACTCGTGAAAGAATGAGAGAGTCTCTTGCAAAGATAAGGGTCAAGTCTAAGCGTCTTATGCACATTCTGTTCCCTTCAGCGATGCTTATGATGCTCTTTACAAGATGGATATACCCCCGGATGTTCAACTCCGATTTTCAGAAAAGTGCTGACATATTCCTTATCTATTCTTTACTTATTATTCCCCGGCTTATTTTTCCGCAAACAGTTATAATAGGCAGGAAAAAGACTCATATTACACTTATTGCAGCAATTCTGGAACTGGCATTAAACATTCCTTTAAGCCTGCTGATGATAAAATGGGGCTATGGGCTTGTTGGAGTAGCCCTTTCAACATTTATTGTCTACACATTTGAAAAGATATTCCTTGCAGGATACTTGTGGGTCAAAATGAATATTAAACCATTTGAATATATTCCTGTCAGGATATATGTTTTTTATTCTATCCTGATCGCTATTCTTTTCGTTCTTATCGACCACAGAATAATTGATATACACTAATTGGGCATCAGGCTACTGGTAGCCTACTACAAACTTCCGACTTCCGACTTCTGACTTCCGACTTCTGACTTCTGACTTTATTTAATTAAAATCTGACTATATTTGTATCGGATAACTAATATGCTGATTATGGGGATCAGCAGATAGCTGTATATCAGAAAATTAATGTCATGCAGGTAATTGAGGTCATAACAAAAGAGGATAAAAGGGAATTTATTACACTACCCAAACGGTTATATAAAGAAGATCCATTTTGGGTATGCCAAATTGATTCTGTTTTGGAATCTGTTTTTGATCCCATTACAAACAATACATTTAGACATGGCGAAGCAACCCGCTGGGTTCTTAAAGATAATCGTAATATTGCAATCGGAAGAGTAGCAGCGTTTATCGACCAGGTAAGGTCTGCAGCTAATACCCAACCTACCGGAGGCATCGGTTTTTTTGAGGTGATAGAGAACAGAGAAGCTGCTTTTACCCTCTTTGATACAGCCAGGAAATGGCTCTCAGAAAAAGGGATGGAAGCCATGGACGGCCCTATTAATTTTGGTGAGAATGATAATAACTGGGGATTGCTGGTTGAAGGATTCATGCAGCAGGGATTCGGAATGCCATATCATAAAAAGTACTACAGGGCCTTCTTTGAAGAGTATGGATTTAATAATTATTTTGAACAGTACTCATATCATAGAGATATTCGTGGGAAAGATAATGAGATAGTGCAATTTCCAGAAAGGATAATGAAAATTGCCGATTGGCTCTCTAAAAGGCCAGGCTACTCACTTCAGCATTTTGAGATCAGAAACAAAGGAAAGTATATTAAGGATATTGTGGCAATCTATAATTCGACATGGTCGGTGTTTAAAGAAGATTTTACGCCTCTGAACGCCGAATTTCTTAATGAATCGATTGAGAAGGCAAAGTTTATCATCGATGAAGAACTAATATGGTTTGCCTATTTTAACGAAAAACCTATTGCATTCTTTATCCTTTTTCCTGATCTGAACCAGATTCTTAAATATATGAACGGGAACCTTAATCTTTGGAATATGCTCCGGTTTGGATATTATAAGATAACACATAAGATGAGCAGAATGAGAGCAGTCGTTGGAGGAGTTCATCCATCATATCAAAATAGTGGAGTTGAATCTGCTATATTCTTTCAACTATACAAAGTATTTAAAAAGAAGCCATGGTTTAAGGAACTTGAGCTCTCATGGGTGGGTGACTTTAATCCCAAAATGATTGCAATTTATGAAGCTCTTGGCGCACATAAAGTGAAAACACACATTACATATCGGTACTTCATCAATTTAAGCTTGCCATTTGTAAGGTATAAGGATGAAATGTCTGATAAACAAAGATATAAGCAAGATTGACTATAACAAATTCAATAATTCTGTAATTCGTTTTGTATTTTGAATAATGTTAATTAATTTTGCAAACCCTAAATGGGAAGAATTTATTTAGATTACAAAGGATAAAAAATATAGAGCAATGAAAAATGGAATTCATCCGGACAATTACAGGTTTGTGGTTTTTAAGGATATGTCAAATGGATTTTCTTTTATGAGTAAGTCTACTGCACCCTCAAAAGAGAATATTAAATGGGAAGATGGGATTGAATATCCACTTATCAAGCTTGAGATTTCTAACACATCTCATCCTTTTTATACCGGTAAAATGAAGCTTGTTGATACTGCAGGCAGGGTTGATAAATTTATGAACCGTTACAAGGATCGCGTCGTAAAAAAGAAATAATAACTATTGATATTGTGACTAGAGGGTCGTGCCATGGCATGACCCTCTTTATTTTTTATTGTGGCACAATCATTGCATAACCCTCTTTCTGGTCATTTGTAAAAATATTATGTAATTTTGACACTCCCGGTAAAGAGAAAAGACAAAAGACAAAAGTCGAAGCGCAGCGGAGATCCCGCTTCGGCGGGGACAAAAGCAAGGAGTAAGAGATTAGATGGAAAAGAAATATATGAAATCGATAGGAGAGATATTGCTTCCGGATATGCTTGATGGAGAAGGAGATATTATTCCTATTATTGCTGATGGGGATGATGGCGATCTTGAGAATGTTAATGTTCCGGATACTATTCCAATACTTTCGCTTAGAAATACAGTCCTTCTCCCAGGTGTGGTTCTTCCAATTTCTATCGGTCGTCCCAAGTCAATTCAACTTATAAAAGATGCATACCGTAACGATAAAATTGTAGGTACCGTTGCTCAAAAGGATCCTGATGTTGAAAACCCAAATTTTCAGGACCTGCACACAGTTGGTACAATTGGCCAGATAGTGAAGCTTCTTGAAATGCCTGATGGCTCAACAACAGCTATCATACAGGGGAGGAAAAGAATGGTTTTGCATGAACTTGTTTCCGATGATCCTTACTTTATTGCAAGGGTCAGAGTAATTCCTGAAATAAAACCGGAGACTTTAAGTAAGGACTTTGATGCAATCGTAGGTTCTCTTAAAGATCTTTCACTAAAGATTATTAAAATCAATTCGAATATTAGCCCCGAAGCTTCATTTGCAATTAAAAATATTGAGAATAATACATACCTGATAAACTTTATTTGTTCGAATACTGATATTAAGGTTCAGGATAAACAAAAACTGCTTGAAACGAGTAGCTTGCGCGACAGAGGATTTATGCTGCTCGAGTTTCTGGTACAGGAGATTCAGGTTCTGGAGCTGAAGAATGAATTGCAATCAAAGGTTAAAAGTGACCTCGATCAGCAACAACGGGAATTTCTCCTCCATCAGCAGATGAAAACTATACAGAATGAGCTGGGAGGCAACCCTATTGAAAAAGAGATTGAGGAGTACAGAAAAAAGGCTGATAATAAAAATTGGAAGGATGATGTCAAAAAGGTATTTGATAAGGAGCTCGATAAACTGCATCGGCTCAACCCTGCTGCTGCTGAGTATTCTGTACAGGTAAACTATATTCAAACCCTTCTGGATCTTCCCTGGAATGTATATACACAGGACAATCTCGATCTTTATAATGCACGACGGGTTCTCGATTGGGATCATTTTGGTCTGGATGAGGTTAAAGAAAGGATTCTTGAACACCTTGCTGTTCTAAAACTTAAGGGCGATCTTAAATCTCCAATACTTTGTCTTTACGGCCCACCTGGAGTAGGGAAAACATCGCTTGGCAGATCTGTCGCCAAAGCACTCAACAGAAAGTATGTCAGAATGTCACTTGGAGGATTGCATGATGAGGCGGAAATCAGAGGTCATCGAAAAACATATATAGGAGCGATGCCTGGACGTATAATCCAGAATATTAAAAGAGCCGGCTCCTCAAATCCCGTTTTTATTCTTGATGAGATAGACAAAGTTGGACAGGATTTCAGAGGTGACCCTTCTTCTGCTCTATTGGAGGTCCTTGATCCGGAACAGAACAGTACATTTTTTGATAATTTCCTTGAGATGGAATATGATCTCTCGAAAGTATTGTTTATTGCTACAGCTAATAATCTTGGTACAATTAGTCCTGCTCTCCGCGATAGAATGGAGATGATCGAAATAACAGGTTATCTGGTCGAGGAGAAACTTGAGATTGCCAAACGTCACTTATTGCCAAAACAGCTTGAAAATCACGGTGTTAATAAGGGCCAGGTCACCATACACAAGAAGGTGATGGAATTACTTATAGAAAAATATACCAGAGAATCCGGTGTCAGAGAACTGGATAAGCGTCTGGCAAAAATTGTAAGGGCTACAGCAAAGAACATTGCTTATGAATCAGATTATGAAACAGCTCTTTCACAAACGGCTCTTATTGAGATGTTAGGGCCACCAAAATATTCCCGGGATCTTTATTCCGGAAATGATCAGGCAGGTGTAGTAACCGGATTGGCATGGACTACATCAGGTGGGGAGATATTATTTGTGGAAACCAGTCTAAGCAAGGGTTCCGGTAAGCTGACTCTTACAGGTAACCTTGGTGAGGTTATGAAAGAATCGGCTATAATAGCCCTTGAATATCTGAAATCAAATGCAGAAATATTAGAATTACCTGATAATTTTTCTGAAAAATGGAATATACATATTCATGTTCCGGAAGGTGCAATCCCAAAAGACGGACCTTCCGCTGGAATAACAATGGCAACCTCTATCGCCTCTGCATTTTCTCAAAGGAAAGTGAAGAAATATATCGCGATGACCGGTGAAATAACACTGAGAGGAAAAGTTTTACCTGTTGGTGGTATTAAGGAGAAAATCCTGGCAGCCAAACGTGCCAGTATAAAGGAGATTATTATATCAGAAGAGAACAGAAAAGATGTTGAGAGTATTAAGGAGATATATATCAGGGGATTGAAATTCTATTATGTTAAAACAATTATGGAGGTTCTCGACCTCTCATTGCTTAAACAAAAGGTCAGAAATCCTAAAATAATATCATTCGAATGAAGAAAATTGCAGTTTTCCCAGGTTCTTTCGATCCATTCACAATAGGGCATGAAGCAATAGTCAGAAGAGCTTTAAACCTTTTTGATGAGATTATTATTGCAGTTGGTGCCAATGCTTTGAAAAGAAATTTCTATTCCCTCGGGACAAGAAAAGAGATGATTACAGAAGTCTTTAAGAATGAACCAAGAATAAGAGTTGACCATTACGAGGGACTTACTGTTGATTATTGTAAAAGAAATGGTGCCGGTTATCTGGTCAGGGGACTAAGGACAGCAGCTGATTTCGAATTTGAGCGAGCTATTGCCCAGGTAAACAAGATGCTGGCTTCAGAGGTCGAATCGGTTTTTTTGCTTACTGTCCCTGAGCATTCTCATATTAATTCATCTATTGTACGAGATATCATAAGAAGTGGTGGAGATGCCTCAATATTTGTTCCTGAATCAATTAATCTAATAAATTACAGAGGCGAAGAGAATTAATTAATCAGGTACTGAGAACACAAGAGTTGATGAGATCCATCAGTGATAGCCATGCGCCTCGCTTAATTCTATTTAATTCATCAGGGAAAAGCCATTCAACAAGAGTAATACCTTCATCAAGTAGAGGTTCAGTTATCATATTTCCATCATATTGCATCAGAAACCAACTTGTTTTTTTAAGATATGATATGCCTTCCCAGCTATATGTATGATAGCTCGGACATAATGGCTTGACGATTGAGTGGCCGGTTATACCACACTCTTCACGTACCTCCCTTAAAGCACAGGCTTCAGGCTCTTCGCCTTTATCAATATGACCTTTTGGTAGATCGAGTTTTCCTTTTTTTTCAATAAAGAGGTATCTTCCCGATATATGTTTTACTAAGCCCCCTGCAGCACCCACTTCTGTAAAATATATCCGGAAGATCTTCCATAAATGCTTGATGTTGGATCCATAAATATTTATGGCTGAGATACTCTTATCTGACTGAAAATCTGATATAATTTTATAAAGTTCACTCGTATCGTAGAATTTATGGAATAAGCCGTATTTTTGTAACCTGTCAGGTTCCGGGCTTATCATTATGAATCTGTCTTCAAAATGAACTTTATACATTTATTTATGGAAAAAAGTGCAAAAAAAACCGCTGAATATCTTTTACAAATTAAAGCAATAAAATTGCAACCGTCAAATCCATTTATATGGGCATCAGGATGGAAATCCCCAATTTATTGTGATAATCGCAAAACTCTCTCTTTTCCCGTGGTTAGGTCATATATAAGCGATTCTTTTGCTGCTCTTATCTGGAAACTGTATCCTCAGGCTGAATTGATAGCAGGAGTTGCAACAGGGGCGATTGCTCATGGTGCTCTTACAGCCGATAAACTCGGGTTGCCATTTATTTATGTCAGGTCAGGTGCAAAAGAACATGGTTTGGGTAACCAGATTGAAGGCTATTATGAACCAGGGCAGAAAGTGGTCGTAATTGAGGACCTGATATCTACCGGAGGCAGTAGCCTGAAAGCAGTCAGAGCTCTCAGGGAAGCCGGCTGCGATGTTCTCGGTATGGTTGCAATTTTTACATATGAATTTAAAAAAGCATCAGATGGATTTGCAGCTGAGAAATGTTCTTTGAATACACTATGCAATTACTCAGTCCTTGTTGATACTGCTGTTGAAACAGGATATATTGGTCAGACGGAGGTTGAAGCATTGAAAGAATGGAGAATTGACCCTTCAGTTTGGGGTACTAAATAGTTATTTATTATGAGTGATTTAACATATTACGAAAGCAGGGTCGGTAAGGTAACATCCTCGGCACAGGGGGTATTTAATTTTGTAACAGATATGAGGAATTTTGATCAGTTCATTCCTCATGGGACAATCAATAACTGGAAGGCTGAAATAGATTCTTGTAGTTTCAATGTAGCGATGCTTGGAACAGTGAGCTTCTTGCTTGCTGAAAAAGAAATGTATAATAAAGTAGTTTATACAGGTGATGCACTGAAAAAAAATGACTCTACACTTGTATTGGATATAACAGAAAAGAGTAAAAATTCTGCTGAAGTAAAGGTTTCACTTAAAGCAGATATTAATCCGATGTTGAAGGTGATGGCTGCTAAACCAATAGAGCAATTTCTTGAAATACTGATAAATGAAATGGAAAGGTTCAGAGGCTGGGAAGATATTAAAGGATAAAATCAACTTCCTTAAATGAATACTCAATAAGCTTGCCTTCGCGCTTTTCAATCTGTAACCTGCCAAAATCAGTTACTGATCTTATGCGTCCGGTAAAATTACCATTCAAATCCCGGAAAGCATGCCATTCATTTAAACGAAAGAGTTTAGTAATATACTCCTGCTTAATCTGCGTAAAATTTTCAGAAATGAGCTGTTTATATCTTCTATCGAGACAAAAAGATAAATTATTAAGACACGTTGGAAGATCATGACATTTTCCTGTTATCAACTTAAGAGAAACTGGATTTGGTGCATCGCTTAAAAATTTTTCCTGATTAATATTAAGACCAATTCCTGCAATTGAATTTTCAATTTGATCACCAAGCAGGCAGTTCTCAATCAAGATACCTGCTATTTTGTCATTACCAATATAGATGTCATTCGGCCATTTTATTGAACAATTTGTAGTATATTTCTTAAGAAAATCACAAATTCCAAGCGAAATTGTCATGGAAATAAGGAACTGATCTGCAGCATTTATCATATATGGATAAAGCAGTACGCTGATTAATAGATTCTTACCTTCTTCGCTTTCCCATCTGTTACCAGTTTGTCCCCTGCCCGCTGATTGATAGTTTGTATAGATGATTGTCCCCTCTGAAAGCTCACCGGTCTTCAGAAGGTGAACGGTATGTGTATTTGTTGATGGCAGGGTTTTTACAAAAAATAGTTTTGAGCCTATTATCATAATTAGCAGGTAGTTAGTCTCGTCAATGTCATTTTCTTTCCCCTATTCTTCTTTCCGGTTGAGATTGGCATTGAAATTGCAAAAAGCAGGTTACAGGAGCAAAAATACAGATAAAAGTGGTACTTTTGCGACTTAATATCAAACTGATAAAAATTGATGAAGAAAAAATCTGACGGAGCTGATGTCCTTTTAGGAAGTGTTATAAAGGGAATTTTTGAAAAGAAAGGACAGAATGTTCTGAAAATTGATTTGAGAAAACTTGAAAACAGAATTGCAGATTACTTTGTTATTTGTCATGCCACTTCTGGCACTCAGGTAAGTTCAATTTGCGATTCAGTTGATGACACAGTAAGAAAAGAAACAGGTGAGAAACCTTTGCATATTGAAGGACTTGACAATTGTTTCTGGGTACTTCTGGATTATGGAAATGTGATTGTTCATGTTTTTCTTGATGAGTATAGGAATTTTTATAGTCTGGAGTCACTCTGGGCTGATGCATCTATTGAAGCCATGGAAGATAAAATACAGTAAGTTAAATATTTATGACAGAAAAAAGTAAAAATAATAGTCAAGGGAAGGATAAAAAACCAGATAAAAGTATTAAACCACATTTTAATACCAACTGGATATTTGCCATTCTTGCTGTATCAGTAATTCTTTTTCAGCTTCTTTATGGAGGAAAAACTATACAGAAAACAACAACAAGTGAGATCAAGGATATGATCTCTAATCGCGATATTGTAAAAATAATTGTGGTTAATAAAGATAAGGCTGAGATATACCTTTCACAGGTAGCACTTGAATCAGGAAGATATTCTAAACTGCCACAACCCGGAACCGGTTTTGGAATGTCAGTACCAAAACCAAATTATACATATAATATTGGTGATATCAGTAATTTTGAACCGTTTATCCTGGATGCTCAAAGGAGTGCCGGATATTCTGAAAAAGATCTTATCTATCCGGAATATATTACACGTAAAAACTATGTTGGAGATATACTCTCATGGCTTCTTTTTCCTGCTTTATTAGTCGTTTTGTGGCTCTTCCTTATGAAGAGGATGTCAGGAGGCGGAGCAGGTGGAGCAGGTGGCATTTTCAGTGTAGGCAAATCGCGCGCACAGATTTTTGATAAGGATAACAATGTCAAATTAAACTTTAATGATGTTGCCGGTCTTGAAGAGGCAAAGACTGAAGTAATGGAGATTGTCGATTTTCTAAAGAATCCTAAGAAATATACTCAGCTTGGAGGAAAAATTCCAAAAGGCGCACTATTGATTGGTCCTCCCGGAACAGGTAAAACTATGCTTGCTAAAGCTGTTGCCGGTGAAGCAAATGTACCCTTCTTTTCAATATCAGGTTCCGATTTCGTTGAAATGTTTGTTGGTGTTGGAGCTTCACGGGTACGGGATCTGTTCAAGCAGGCTAAAGAGAAAGCTCCCTGTATTGTATTTATTGATGAGATAGATGCTGTGGGCCGTGCAAGGGGACGTAATGCAAATTTTGGATCAAACGACGAAAGGGAAAATACTCTTAATCAGCTCCTTACAGAGATGGATGGTTTTGGAACTAATATGGGTGTAATTATTCTTGCTGCTACTAACAGAGCTGATATTCTCGACAGGGCACTTATGCGTGCCGGACGGTTTGATCGTCAGATACATGTTGAACTACCTGATATCACTGAAAGAGAAGCTATTTTTAAAGTTCATCTACGGCCGATAAAACTTGAAAAAAAGTTTAATGTTGGCTTCATGGCTAAGCAGACACCAGGCTTTTCGGGTGCTGATATTGCTAATGTTTGTAACGAAGCGGCCCTTATTGCAGCCAGAAAAAACAAAACTGTGGTTGAGAAGCAAGACTTTATGGATGCTGTCGACCGTATTGTTGGTGGCTTGGAAAGGAAAACGAAGATTATTTCACCTGTTGAGAAAAAAACAATTGCTTATCATGAAGCCGGGCATGCCACAGTAAGCTGGCACCTGGAACATGCAAGCCCTCTTTTTAAGGTGACAATTATCCCACGAGGGAGGGCTCTTGGAGCTGCATGGTATCTGCCGGAAGAACGACAACTTACTACTCGTGAACAGATTCTTGATGAGATGGCTTATGCCCTTGGTGGACGAGCATCTGAGGATCTTGTATTCGGGAAGATATCAACAGGAGCACTCAGCGACCTGGAGAAAATAACCAAACAGGCTTATGCTATGGTCTCATTTTTCGGAATGAGCGATAAGGTTGGTAATATTAGCTTTTATGATTCATCTGGACAATCAGATTATGGATTTACAAAACCTTATAGTGAAAAAACAGCTGAGCTTATCGACGAGGAGGTTAATCTGATAATTGCAGAGTCGTATATAAGGGCAAGAGAAGTTCTTATAAATCATATGGAAGGACTGACTGAACTTGCAGAGCTTCTCCTTGACAAAGAGGTAATTTTCAGCGAAGATCTTGAAAGGATTTTTGGCAAGAGAAAAGCAGATATATTGAAGGAAGAGAAAGAAGCTGAGGACAAACTCAAAGCAGAAACTACTCCCGGCAAGGTTGTGAAAAAGACAAGAACAAAAAGTAAAGAATAATAGATTGAAATTTTGAATGATTTTTTCAGACGTACTCTTACCGGGGCATGGATAGTGATATTCGTAATGGGAGGGTTTTGGCTTCATCCCATTACATTTTTCCTGACCGGATTGATAATACTCGCCGGAACACAGTATGAGTATTACCATATGATCAGGAATACCGGTGTTAGACCACAAATGGTAACGGGCATTATTACCGGAACATCAGCATATATTATCTCAACTCTTATAGCTACAGATATAATTCCAAAGTCCTGCTTCTTATTCCTGATCCCAATGATCCTGATAATTATGGTGGTGGAGCTATACAGGAAAGAGGAGAAACCATTTGACTCCCTTGCTCACACCTTCTTCTCCATGCTTTATACTGCAGTGCCATTTTCAATGTTTCCCTTTTCTGCATTCTCTCGTACAGGACTCGATTCATTGCTGCCACATGCTAGTATCTCATTTTCACCTGGGATTATTATTGGGTTCTTTATACTCATATGGGCGAACGATACAGGAGCCTATCTGATAGGTGTATCTTTTGGCCGGCACAAACTAATGGAGCGAATCTCTCCTAAGAAATCCTGGGAGGGATTTTTAGGGGGTGTTATTATAGCTCTGTTTATTGCCTGGCTGATTTCAGATTGGTTGGGTGTTGTTGATAAATTTCATTGGATGGTTATTTCTGTAATTATCTCTATAGCAGGAACGTATGGAGATCTTGTTGAATCAATGTTAAAAAGAAGCATTGGAGTTAAAGATTCCGGAACAATAATGCCTGGGCACGGAGGATTTCTCGATCGTTTCGATAGCGCAATAATATCTTTCCCTCTTGTATATCTTTTTATATCACTTTTTGGATGATTGACAAGACTTGATTAGTTTTGTGCAAATTTTGTAAAAATGCGTATACATATTCATAAAGAAGGATATAAGATATTAGCTCTCGCTTTAATGGCATTGCTGATATTGAATATCATTGTTAATATATTCTGGGCTGATCTGGTGCTTTTTAAATGGGCATTCATTATCGGCTCTTTTATGTTCTATATTTTTATCCTCTTTTTCTTCAGGCTCCCGGTAAGACCCTTGGAATCTGATCCAGGCCTTATATATGCACCTGCTGATGGTAAAGTTGTTGTAATAGAGGAGACTATGGAAAATGAATATTTCAAGGATTTGCGGCTTCAGGTTTCTATTTTTATGTCTCCTTTCAATATGCATAGCAATAGGTATCCTGTGTCAGGACGTATTAATTATGTTGCATATCATGCCGGACAGAATATGGTTGCATGGCATCCGAAATCATCTGAGCTGAATGAAAGGAGTACGATCGTAATTGAGACAAGTGATGGAACAGAAATACTTATTCGGCAAATAGCTGGAGCCATTGCACGTAGGATTGTAACTTATTCAAAAGAGAATCAGGATATTTTGCAGGGAGATGAACTGGGGTTTATTAAATTCGGGTCGAGGGTTGATATATTTTTACCTTTAGGGACCGACGTTGAGATTCCAATACTTCAACATGTGAAAGCAAATAAAACTATATTAGCCAAAATTTGATACTTGTTATAATATGAGCAAGAGAGATGACTCCGTAATAGATGTTACCCGGGATGTTAAGTGGATAGGTGTTCTTGATTATGATATCAAAACTTTTGATATCGTGATGCAGACAAATTACGGGACAACTTATAACTCATATTTCATTAATGCAGAGAAGAAAGCTATAGTCGAGGTTGCAAAAGAGAAATTCAGTGAAACATATCTTGCTAAGCTGAGATCAGTAATTAACCCCGGGGAAATACAATATATCATTCTGAATCACACTGAGCCTGATCATTCTGGTAGTCTGAGGATCCTGCTCGATCTGGCTCCTTCTGCAACTGTAGTTGGTAGTGGCAATGCAATCAGGTACCTGGAAGATATTGTTAATGTGCCATTTAAATCGCTGGTTGTAAAAGATGGCGATACATTGGATCTTGGAAATAAAACTCTCAGATTTATCTCAGCACCGAATTTACACTGGCCGGATTCAATATATACTCTACTGGTTGAAGACAAAGTATTATTCTCATGCGATTCCTTTGGAGCTCATTACTGCTCATCTCAAATGTTTAGTGATTTTACTGAGACTTATACCGAGACATTTAAATATTACTTTGATGTTATACTGAAACCATTCAGCAGGTTCATGTTAAGAGCTATAGAAAAGGTAAAACCACTTGAGTTGGATTTTATCTGTCCCGGACATGGCCCAATTCATAGTGACAATCTAAGAAAAGCAATCGATTTGTCTGAGTATTATGCCAACTCTTATTTGAAACTGGTATTGGAAAGGAGCCATCGAAATGTACTTATTGCTTATGTTTCCGCGTATGGATATACAATGGATGCTGCTGAAATAATTGGTGAAGGAATTAGTGAGACAAAGGATATTGACGTAAAAATAGTGGATATAGAGAATATCTCCTTAGAAGAATTAGAAGCACATATTGCCCTTGCTGACGGAATACTTGTTGGGTCTCCTACTATTAACCAGAATACACTAATGCAGGTATATAAATTATTTGCTTTAATAAATCCTATCCGTGATAAAGGTAAGCTTGGTGGGGCCTTTGGATCTTATGGCTGGAGTGGAGAGGCACCAAAAATAATACTAGAAAATCTTCGTCTTCTTAAACTTAAAATATTTGAAGAGACTGCATCTTTTAAATTTTCTCCGGGAGGGTCCAAGCAGGATCGCTTAAAAGAATTTGGAAGAAATTTTGCTGAAGAATTTATGAAGAATTGTGGATAAAAAAAGAGGGTTTCTAAAAAACCCTCTTTTTTGTGAATAATTACGAAATTGTAACTTGTCTCGAAATCTTGGTTTTGTCCTCTTCCTGTTTTGGAAGTTCGACCAACAGAATGCCATCTTTGTAATTTGCTGCAATTTGTTCTCTGGTTACATTTTCAGGAATGAAGAAACTTCTGCAGAAAGATGAATAACTGAATTCTTTTCTCTTATACCCATTGTTGTCCTCTTCAGATTCATTCTTGATTTCAGATGAGACTGTTATAACATCCTCATTTATGTCAATTTTCAGATCTTTTTTATCATTTCCCGGGATTGCAAGTTCAAGAAAATAGTTTTTTTCATCTTCTCTTATGTTTACAGCCGGAGAAGAGCTGGTTCTGCTTGATACTGCAGGAAAAAAATCATTATCAAAAAAATTTGACATGTAGAATGGCCTGAAATTTCTCTTTGTAATTGTTGGTAACATGATTGTGTCCTCCTATTATTTAAAGTTTAACATTTTTTACTTACATCTTCATATTTTCAAATTCCATTCCAAACCAACAAGGATGACAAAATGACATGATATAATTGCCGCATGCTGTCAATATGGCAGTATGTTGATAGATAAGTCATGTTACCTGCTACAAAATTAAAGCAAAATCAAAAAAAATAAATTAGGTTTGTAGAGCGAAACACTGTTTAAATGAAAGAAACCTTAAGAAACATACTTGTAATCCTTGGAGTAATATTGCTTTTGGCTTGTGCATGGTACTTCAGAAGTATTGTAGTATATATTCTGGTTGCAGGAGTTTTTTCCATCATGGGGAGACCTCTTGTGGATCTGTTATGCAGAATAAGAATAAGGAATTGGTCTTTTCCGCGGCCGCTTGGTGCCCTCATTACTCTGGTAATAATATGGGGAATAATAATACTATTCTTTGTTATTTTTGTTCCGCTCGTGACCAAACAGATAAATTATTTCTCGACCATCGACAGCGATAAGATTGTACAGCTTGTTGAAGATCCGATAAATAAAGTAGAGAATCTGTTCAAAACCTTTAATAAGGATCTCACAGATGAAATCTCAATTCAGAGTTATATTGCTACCAAGGTTACAGGAGTATTAAATATTAACATGATACAGAATTTTTTGGGATCACTTATTAGTATTCTGGGAAATGTTCTGGTTGCAGTATTCTCAATTACTTTTATAACCTTTTTCTTCCTTAAGGATCAACGACTTTTTTTTGAATCTATCCTGATGTGGGTACCTGATAAATATGTTGATAATGTAACCCGGGCTTTATATTCGATAAAAAGACTCCTTACACGGTATTTCATTGGAATTGTGATTCAAAGTACTTGCATTATGATACTTATTACTATCGGAATGACTATTGCAGGTATCGATTTTCAACAGGCCCTGGTTATGGGACTTATTTTGGGAATTTTAAATGTAATTCCATATGTTGGACCATGGCTGGGATTGTTTATTGCAATTATTATGGGGGTTGCTTCTCATATGAATCAGGATTTTGCTACAGTGGTTGTACCTCTTGTTACATATATGATATTGGTTGAGGCGATTACACAATTAATAGATAATATAGTATTTCAACCTGTTATCTTTTCCAATAGTGTTAAGGCCCACCCTCTCGAGATTTTTGTTGTTGTTCTGGCATCCGGATTTGCAGCCGGGATTCCGGGAATGATCTTTGGGATACCTGCTTATACTGTTCTCAGGGTTTTTGCAAGGGAGTTTTTCTATAACTTTAAAGCAGTACAAAAGATCACCTCAAGCCTGTCGCCTGATAACGTGGATAGAAAAACTAAGATGCCGGTCAGGGATAATGATGGGTCAGGTAATGAGACCTCTTCAATACTATAATTTTGTTTCTAACACCTAAAGGGTTTGGTCTTTTAAGCAAAAACATCTGAATAAATGACTGGTTTTTTCCAATTATTAACCCGACTGTTCCGATTTTATTATGATGGGTTCGGAAATATGCCTGTGTGGGGAAGAAAGGTCTGGATAATAATCATTATTAAGCTTTTTATTATGTTTGCAATACTTAAACTCTTCTTCTTTCCTGATTTTCTTAAGAAAAATTATGATAATGATAAACAGAGAAGTGAATATGTACTGGATCAATTAATTAATTCACCTGACAACCATGATTGATAATATTGATTTGACTCTTGTTGACTGGTCGAGAGCCCAATTTGCATTAACTGCCATTTATCATTGGCTTTTTGTGCCTCTGACACTTGGACTATCTTTCATCCTTGCTATAATGGAGACTATTTATTATAAAACCGGAAAAGAGGAGTGGAAACGTATTACCAGATTCTGGATGACTCTTTTTGGGATAAACTTCGCTATAGGTGTTGCAACAGGAATTATTCTTGAATTTGAGTTTGGGACTAACTGGTCAAACTACTCATGGTTTGTGGGTGATATCTTCGGGGCACCTCTTGCGATTGAAGGTATTCTGGCTTTTTTCCTCGAATCAACATTTGTTGCAGTGATGTTTTTTGGATGGAATAAAGTAAGTAAGAAATTTCACCTGATTTCAACATGGCTGGTAGCAATAGGAGGCAGTCTTTCAGCTGTCTGGATTCTTGTAGCCAATGCATGGATGCAAAACCCTGTTGGAATGATATTTAACCCTGAAACTGCCCGAAATGAAATGGTTGACTTCTGGGCAATTCTATTTAATCAGGTAGCAGTCGATAAGTTTCTCCATACTATATCATCAAGTTTCCTGTTGGCATCAATGTTTGTGCTGAGTATAAGCTCATGGTTCCTGATCAGGAAAAGAGAAATGTTCCTGGCAAAGAGGAGTATATTGATCGCGGGGGTGTTCGGACTTTTATCTTCATTGATGGCTGCATACACAGGTGATGAATCTGCCAGGACGATATCAGAAGTTCAGCCTGTTAAGTTTGCAGCGATGGAGGCCCTCTACGATGGCAAAAGTAATGCCGGGTTGGTAGCAATAGGATTATTGAAAGATTCTGAGAAAATGATAGGAGAAAAGAGTGTTAAGGATTTTATTTTTAAAATTGAGATCCCTGATTTACTCTCAGTGCTTACAGCTGGTGATAAAGATGGATACGTTCAGGGGATTAATGATCATGTATCAGGGAATGAGAATAAAGGGATTATGTCAGTGTCTGACAAAAAGCTGAGAGGTCAGTATGCCAGTGATATTCTCCTTGATTTTAAAAATGGGAAAATGAATTATAGTTCTGAGCAATTGGATAGTATTAATAGTATCTTCAGAGATAAAAATTTCCAGAAGGACTATTTTAGATATTTCGGTTATTCTTCAATCAATAATCCTGAAGATGTAATCCCTAATGTACCAATTACTTTTTATTCTTTTCATCTGATGGTAATGCTCGGATTTCTGTTCATTCTTATTTTTGCAATGGCTCTCTACTTTCTCTTCAAAGGGAAAATTTCAGAAAACAAATGGTTTTTATGGATAGCACTTTTGTCAATGCCGCTACCCTATATTGCCAGTGAGCTGGGGTGGATACTAACTGAAGTGGGACGCCAGCCCTGGATAATTCAGGATTTGATGCCAGTATCAAAAGCTGTCTCAAATATCAGTTCCGGGTCGGTGATTACAACATTCATTCTATTTGCAGTTCTATTTACTGTATTGCTTATTTCAGAAGTATCTATTATGGTCAGACAGATCAAAACAGGACCCAAACATTAGGAGGACTACATTATGACAACAATGATATCACATCTATTCCTGCAACACTACTGGTGGATTATAGTGTCACTGCTGGCAGGGTTCCTTGTTTTTCTGATGTTTGTGCAGGGAGGACAATCAATGATTTTTTCACTGCCCGGGAATAATCTTCATAAGACAATGATTGTTAATGCTATGGGACGAAAATGGGAATTTACTTTTACTACTCTTGTTACCTTTGGCGGAGCTTTTTTTGCCTCATTTCCACTTTTCTATTCAACAAGTTTTGGTGGTGCCTACTGGGTATGGATAGCAATATTATTCAGTTTTACAATTCAGGCTATAGCATATGAATTCAGATCAAAGCCAAATAATGTTTTCGGTAAGAATACTTTCGATCTGTTTCTTTTCGTCAATGGCTCTCTGGGACCATTTCTTTTAGGAACAGCAGTTGCAACATTCTTTACAGGTTCCCGGTTCAATATCAGTATTATGAACCAGGTACAATGGCAGACTCCATGGTATGGTCTTGAAGCTTTGTTGAGTATCCGAAACCTTGCTCTTGGTTTCGCAGTATTATTCCTTGCCAGAGTAAACGGGCTGCTCTATATTATCAATACCATTGATAATGAAGAACTTACTAAAAGAGCAGGTAGCAGAATGATATTGAATACTATACTGTTCCTGATCTTCTTTTTGTTTTTTACTGTTTCTCTTCTGCTTTCAAAAGGCTTTGCTGCCGATCATGCAACCGGTATTATTACATTGGAAAAGTTTAAATATCTCCATAATTTTATCCAGATGCCTGTTGTTCTGATAATTTTCCTTGCCGGGGTAGTTGGAGTTTTGTTTGGTATAGGTATTTCTGTAATAAAGAAAAGTGTGAATGGTATCTGGTATTCAGGAGCGGGCACAGTTCTGGCAGTATTCTCATTATTACTGGTAGCCGGTTTTAACGGGACGTCATTTTATCCCTCTGTTTACAATTTGCAAAGTTCTCTAACAATATGGAATTCATCATCAAGTCTGTTTACACTGAAAACCATGATGTATGTCTCATTCCTTATACCTTTCATCATGGCTTATATTTGGTATGCATGGAAATCAATCAATAATAAAAAAATTACTGAAGAGGAGATGAAATCAGATGAGCATATATACTAAGGCTACAGGCTACTGGCAAACACCTGACGCCTTTTTTAAGACAACAAGACAACAAGACAACAAAATATGTATACAAGTGAAATTCTTCAATATCTAATCTGGCCCGGCTTTATTATTTTAAGTTGGTTTGCAATAAAATTTGCTTTATCTGTTTACGAAAAGAAATTTCCTGATAAGGAAGAATCAGCTGAATAGCAGAAAAGCTGATAAACTGAAAGAATTCTTTCTGTATCGAGATTACTGGTCAGATGATCAGTGAAATCAAGGATGCTAAGATATAAATTGGTATTATAAAAGTAGCAGCGCCGATACCAAAAATCGCAAACGAGATTATTACCAAAACAGCAAGAATATATCTTCCCTCATTTCCCTTTATTTTTAAGTCGGAAACCTTTAAAGACAGTAATGGTATCCTGCTGACCATCAGTAAGGAGAATATTAATGTAAAAGCAATCAAAAATAATGTTGATCCGGTAAGTGAATTGAATATTATTGATTGTGAGTAATGGCTGGCTAAGACTAACGTAATTACAGCAATGGCATTGGCCGGAGTAGGTAATCCTTTAAAAGAGGTAGCCTGAGTTGTGTCAATATTGAATTTTGCCAGTCGCAGAGCTGCACAAACCGACATAATTGCCGGAATTATCAGAATAAGCGAAACTTTTACACCACCTGAATTTACTATCATTGGAGCATATAATGAGAGTGAATCATTTAGCATCTGATATATAATTAGTCCGGGTGCAACGCCAAAGCTTACAACATCTGCAAGGCTGTCAAGTTCTTTACCCATCGCGCTATATGCTTTAAGAAGTCTGGCCGAAAAACCATCAAGAAAGTCAAAGATCATAGCTGCTAGTATAAGCCATGAAGCAGTTACCAGGTCTCCATTAGATGCAAAAATAATTGCAATAAATCCTGATGTCAGGTTTAACGAAGTAATTAAGTTTGGAATATATTTCATAATGAAAGAGATATTATGATTCAGAAGGGGAGTAAAATTAAGAAAATCTTCGCTCTTTTATTATTAGATTTGTATCAATAAACATAATTCGAATGGTTGACTTCACTGAAATAACGATCGCAGTCGATTTTGATGGAACAATAGTTGAACATGAGTATCCTAAAATCGGTAAAGAGAAGCTGTTTGCTTTTCGTACCTTACAGCAACTTGAAAAATTGGGTGCAAGGCTGATTCTATGGACTTTCCGCTCTGGTAAGGAACTGGATGAGGCTGTGGAGTTCTGCAAAAATAACGGCATCGAGTTTTATGCAGTTAACAAAAACTATCCTGAAGAGATCTTTGATGATTCAATTAGCCGTAAGATAAATGTGGATATTTATATTGATGATAAAAATATTGGAGGCTTTCCGGGTTGGAGTGAAGTGTGGCAAATACTATACCCTTTTGAACTTCAAGAGAAAGAGGCTGAAAGGAGAATTGCTTCAGCAAGAAAAAATCTTTTACAGCGATTATTTATGAGAAAGAACAAGACAAATGAAAACAGATTATCCTAAATATATTATTTCCCTTTTTGTACTTATCCTAATAACCTGGACTCTTTCATGTTCAGGAAGGTCAGGAAAAAATATTGAAGCAGACTCTAAGCCCGTATCGGTAGCTAACGGAGAAGTTGCTATTAAACTTATTAAGATAATTTCGCCGGAAGAAAATACCGGATTTAAACTAAACGATCCTGTTAAGGTAATTTTGGCCATCGAAAATTCGAAAAAATTACCCGACTCAGTAATAATATCATTTAATGGGAAAGTTGTAACAACTCTTAAATCAGAACCATGGGAGTACTCTGTTCCTCCGGTTTTTACAGTTACTACCGGACGAAAATCATTAAAAGTCACTGCCTATAAAGGTGGCAAACCACATACTACTATAACCCGGTTTATGATCATATACTCTGATATAATTCCCAAAAGAAACGGATATAAAGTTGTTAATTCATATCCGCATGATAGTCAGGCGTTTACGGAAGGACTTGTTTATGATAATGGATTATTGTTTGAAAGTACCGGACAGGAGACATCCTCTTCCTTACGGGAAGTAGAACTTGAAACAGGCAAAATTATCAGACAGCTTAACCTTGATGCATCCTTGTTTGGGGAAGGTATTGCACTTTACCAGGATCGTATTTATCAGGTTACCTATACCAGCAAAGTGGGTTTTATTTATGAAAAATCAACATTTAACATAATAAATAAGATCTATTATCCTACACAAGGATGGGGAATAACAACAATTGATAACAATATTATTATGAGCGATGGAACAAATGTTCTCTATTTTTTTGAACCTGAGATGTTCACTGTTGTTTCAAGAATTGAAGTTTATGATAATGAAATGAAGATTGATTCACTGAATGAACTTGAGTATATTAATGGTGAGATTTGGGCTAATATCTGGATGACGGATCTTATAGTACGCATTGATCCGGTTAGCGGGAAAGTTATTGCCTATATTGATCTGAAAGGATTACTCTCCAACTCAGAACGGAAAGCTGATACTGATGTATTAAATGGAATTGCTTATGATCCTGTAGGCAAAAGAATATTTGTTACAGGAAAGAATTGGCCTAATCTTTTTGAGATCAGGATCACTGAATAATTTTAGTTCCGTAAATTATTTTTATGCTGGCAGGTATTATGCTGAATTCCACCGGAGTATGACCCAGTGATTCTCCATCGGCTTCTGCATACAGAACTGAGGCTGAATCTACCTTCAGATTATCGCTCCTGTACCCATCAACTTTGGGGTGACCTAAGATGGTTCCATCATACAATATTTTCAGATTTCTAATTATTTCAATCCTGCCCATACTATTAATTACGGTTATGTCAAGCAGACCATCATCAGGCAGTGCTTCCGGTGTTTGTCTCATTCCCCCGCCACAGTATCTTCCGTTACCAACATTGATGGAGAAAACGTCACAAGTCTGTTTTTTACTGTCAATGGTAATTTCTGCTCTTGTATTTCTGTATGCAATAAGGCTGCTGAGCAGATTTAAAAAATAAATCGCCTTATTACTTCTTCCCTTATCTTTCTGTGCATTTGTCTTCTTAACAACAACAGCCTCAAATCCAAGTCCTGCAATATTTAAGAAGTACCTTTTCTCCTTTTCTGTTCCATTATGATAACTGATTACACCAACATCGTGGAGCATCAGCTTATAATCGAGGATTACCTTTATACTTCCTTCATAGACAAGCGGAATTCCAAACATCCTTCCCCAGTCATTACCTGTACCAACAGGTATCATTCCAATAACAATCTCCGTAGTAGGACACATGTCCTGCGTAAACACCCCATTTACAATCTCATTCAATGTGCCATCTCCTCCTACAGATATTATCTTTCTAAAACCTGCCTTTATACTATCCCTGACAAATTCTATAGCATCGCCTTTCCTTTCGGTGAACATTGGAAATATGGAGATATTGTTTTTTTCAAATAGATCGGAAATTCTTTTCCAATCCTTCTTCCCTTTTCCGTTACCGGCATTTGGGTTTACTATGACCAGCCATTCTTTCTGATTTGAATTTTGATTCATCTAACGGTTTGGTTTAATGATAACAAAGATGGGAATAAAATAGATAATATCTTTTAGACCGATTTAATATCATATCAATGAACTGTTTGTGAAACCATCTACAACAGGGGAATTAATATCAATAAGATTTGCAATGGAGTCAAGTTGGAACTAAAATGCATAGAATCAACTAGATATATTGTTAAGTGAAAAAAGTCGATGTTAACAAAGTGTTGAAAACCCCGAAGGAAATGTTTACAATTACATCTTTCACTATCAGCAACGATTGTTCTTAAATAGTAAATTTGAATCTCAAAATATAACTTAAATAATAAAGATAAAAAATGGGAAGGATTATATCAATAGCGAATCAGAAGGGTGGTGTCGGGAAGACGACAACAGCGATTAACCTGGCGGCAAGTCTGGCTGCTCTTGAGAAGAAGGTATTGATTGTTGATAGTGATCCTCAGGCAAATGCAACTTCAGGTATAGGTGTCGACAACCGAAAGATTGAATGCACAATTTATGATTGTTTGATCGATGGCAAAGAGCCGGGAGATGCCCTGATCAGTTGTGAAGTTGAAAATCTTTCAATAATTCCTTCGAATATCGACCTGGTAGGAGCGGAAATTGAGATGCTTGACAGGACTGAAAGAGAAAAAATTCTTAAAAAGGTTCTTACCAAGATCGAAGCTGACTACGATTTCATACTTATTGACTGCTCTCCGTCACTTGGTCTGCTTACTGTTAATGCACTTACAGCATCTCATTCCGTGATAATCCCTGTTCAATGTGAATATTTTGCTTTGGAAGGTCTCGGTAAACTACTTAATACAATTAAAATTATTCAGAATAATCTTAATCCGGATCTTGAGATTGAAGGATTCCTGCTAACAATGTTTGATTCCCGGCTCAGGTTGTCGAATCAGGTCGCAGATGAGGTTAACAAACATTTTCAGCAGATGGTTTTTAAAACCGTTATTCAAAGAAATGTTAAGCTCTCTGAAGCACCAAGTTTTGGGCAACCTGCAATTCTTTATGATGCTGATTCAAGAGGCACAGTCAATTATCTTAGTCTTGCCAAAGAACTGATAGAGAAACAGGAATGAATATGACAAAAAAAAATGCGTTAGGAAGAGGTCTTGGTGCATTGATTGATGGTGTGGAGAAAGAGGTCCTTGAAAAAAAAGTTGAAGCAAACCTCAATATTTCTGTCGATTCAATAGATGCTAATCCATTTCAGCCACGGACGAGTTTTGATAAACAATCACTTGAGGAACTTGCAAGCTCAATTAAAAAACTAGGTATCGTTCAACCACTGACGGTACGTGAGGCTGGTAGTGGAAGATATCAGCTTATTGCAGGAGAGAGAAGACTTAGGGCAGCACGGCTGGCAGGCCTGTCGTATGTACCAGCTTATGTCAGAACAGCCGATGATCAGGCAATGCTCGAATTAGCCCTGGTTGAAAATATTCAGCGCGAAGACCTCGATGCGGTGGAGGTAGCAATAAGTTTTCAACGTCTTATTGAAGAGTGCAAGCTTACACAGGAGCAGTTAAGTGACAGAGTTGGAAAACAACGCTCAACAGTTGCAAATTATCTTCGTCTTCTCAAACTACCGGCCGAAATACAACTTGGAATAAAAAATAAGCATCTGATGATGGGTCATGCCCGTACACTTGTCAATATTGATGATCCTAAAAGACAAATCAATATTTACTATAAGATCATTGATGGAGAGCTGTCAGTACGTCAGGCAGAAGAGCTGGTCAGACAGCTTCAATCTGAAAGGATCAAAGACCCCGGAAAGATTGAAAAGAAAAGAAAACTTAATGATGATTTTAATCAACTTTCAGACCATCTTAACAAGATATTTGCAGCAAAAGTGAACTTCAGAATAAACGAAAAGGGGAAGGGCAAGATAGTCATCTCTTTTGAAACGCCGGAAGAGATGGAGCGCATTTTAGGAATATTTGACCGCCTGAACTCCTGAAAATAATTATCTTTGTCGCGCCGTTTTATTTCTTCGGAAGATAGATAACGGTTCGTTTTATTTTGAAGACATATCAGAAAATACTAATTATACTAATCCCGCTACTGTTTTGTATTCAGCAGTACAGTTTTGCGCAGGATTCATTATCTGTCACCAAACCTGTAACCCATAAATTTATGGCAGAACCACTGAAGGCAACTATGCTGGCTGTTGCATTCCCTGGTCTTGGACAGATATATAACAGAAAATACTGGAAAATTCCTTTGGTATATGCAGGTTTTGGAGGACTAATATATAGTGTTGGAGTTAATTCTTCGAACTATACAAAGTATATGAAAGCGTATCAGGATTTTAAAGATGATATTCGTGAAACAGATAGCTACCTGACACTCATTACAGCTGACGCATCAACCTACGATCCTGTTTTGTATCCCGATACTTATGATAAATCAAATGCTGAATATTATAAGGATGGAATGCTTCGACTCATTGACTATTATAAAAGATACCAAGATCTTTCGTATATTGGCATCGCAGGATGGTATCTGATATCGATTCTGGATGCTAATGTTGATGCCAGCCTTTTTAATTATGATATTAGTAATAATCTTGATATTACGCTCTATCCTGTGCAGGTACCCCTGCCGGGTGGTTTTGTGGGAGCAGGTCTCAGTGTGAGAATGGTAATAAATTTTTAACCTATATATTTAATTATGAGATATACTCTTTTACTGATAACAATCTTTTTAGCAACTCTGAATGCAAATGCTTTATCAGTTTCAGATACAATAATTATTAATTCGGATAATACTACAGAAAGAATTACGCGCGATCTCGATAGCCTGATCAATATCTGGTACGTAAAAATGGCTATTAATGATGTCCCCGGAGGTTTTCAGGGCGATACAACTGTGCTGCAATTTCCGGATTCTGTTTATTCTGACAGACTGAGCAAAATAAATTCGATCATAAGTCTGCCCTATAATAATATAATCAGGAACCATATTCACGTCTATACAATAAAAAAAAGAGATCAATTCAGTGCTATACTTGGGTTGACGGATTATTATTTTGCAATGATAGAAGATATTTTTGACTCTTATGGACTCCCGGCAGAACTTAAGTATATGGCAGTTATAGAATCTGCGCTTAACCCTAATGCAGTATCAAGAATGGGAGCTACCGGTTTATGGCAGTTCATGTATAGCACCGGCCGGTCTTACGGATTAACGATTAATTCTGTGGTTGATGATCGCAGAGATCCTGTCAAATCAACTCATGCTGCAGCAAGATATATCAAGGATCTTTACGGTATGTATAACGACTGGATTCTTGTTATAGCTGCCTACAATTGTGGCCCCGGGAATGTAAATAAGGCAATCAGAAGATCAGGTAATAAGAAAGATTATTGGCAGATATTTTATAGACTTCCCAGGGAGACAAGAGGATATATTCCGCAATATGTTGCAGCAACGTATGCAGTTAACTATTATGCAGAGCATAATATTAAACCATTACCTTTGAATATTCCAGTTGCTACTGATACCATTATGATTAATAAGGATATTCATCTTTCCCAGATTTCAGAGGTGATGGGAATACCATTGAAAGAACTTCGTGCATTGAATCCACAATATCGTACCGGCCTGGTTCCCGGGGCCTCAAAACCCCTTTCAATAATGCTCCCTATGAATCATCTTGGCGACTTTATTGATTTGGCTGATACGATAATGGACTATAAGTCAGATATATACCTTAATAAATCAAACCTTATAGCTAACCCTACCCGATCTTCTTACTTGCCAGCAGACATTAAGGGCAAAACAAAAATTATTTATACTGTTAAGGAAGGTGATAATCTTGGGTATATTTCAGAATGGTACAAAGTGGGATTATCGGAACTCAGATATTGGAATAATGTATACCGGAATACTATCCGGATAGGCCAGAAGCTTGTTATTTATGTTTCTCCGGCCAGATCTGAGTACTTTTCAAAGATAAATTCTATGACGTTTGCAGAAAAGCAAAATATGATTGGGAAAATGGTTCCCTTTAATGCAAACCCGATAGAATCAAGTGCACCGAGTGAATCAGAAGGAGAATTTGTTATTTATACTGTCCGTTATGGAGATACGATTTGGGATATTGTTAAGATGTATGACAACGTAACTACGAGCCAGGTACTTTCGTTGAATAATATTTCCGATCCGGGGAAGATAAAGGTTGGGCAGAGGCTTAAGATCAAGAAGAAGAGCTGATTTTTTTCTAATATATGCGCCCTTTAAGATCATTTTTATTATTGCTGATCTTTCTGGCCTGTTTTACTGGTCTTCATTATCTTATTCCGGAAAATCAATTATTCCCGTCTGTTTATGAATTTGTATCCGCTGATCTGATAAATGATTTATTTTCAGAGGATAAGAGTTATGACGCACAGCGCGTTGAACAGGTAGAAGATACAATAAAACCTGTTGCAGCTCATTCAATTACTATTATTGATACAACTCACCTCACCCCTGAAAAGTCAGATGATGACCCATTTAATCTATTTGTTGATTCACTCCGAAATTACAGTGGACAACTGAGGATAATGTATTATGGCGATTCACAGATTGAAGGTGACAGAATTACATCATATCTCCGACGAACGTTGAGAGAGGGGCATGGTGGTACAGGGCCGGGTCTGTTTCTGCCGCTGATGCCGGTAATGTATACTAATACAATTTGGCTCCGGTCATCAACAAACTGGGAAAAGTATAATTATCTTTCTTGCAAAAATGGGGAGATATCACATAGTAAGTTGGGTCCCTTCATGGCTATATGCCGCTATTTGCCAGAGGATGTAAAAGCCTCTGTTTCTCAAAAAGCTTTTGTCAGGATAAAACCCACAAAGCTAGCAGATAGTGCTTCTTCAGAATATGATCTATTAAGAGTGTTTTATGGAAACACGGATGGAATTGTAACCATTGTTATTAAAACAGATAATATTGAAGTATTAAGTGATACACTGAAGAGGGGGAAAGGTGTTAATGAGATAGGCTGCCCATTAAACAAAGCCAGGGAGATACTGATCGAATTTACAGGGAAGGTGAGCCCTGATATATACGGGATAAGCATTGAAAGTAAAGATGGTATAATATTAGACAATATCCCTCAACGTGGAAGTGCCGGACTTGAATTTACAATGGTTGACAGGGATAACCTCGCGGAGTTGTATAAAAGACTATCTCCTGACCTCTTCGTTCTGCATTATGGTCTGAATGTTGTAAAAAATGCAAGTTCCGATTATTCATATTATCAGAAAGGGCTGGAACGGCAGATTTTGCTCCTTAAAAAGATTTCACCATTCACCCCGATATTGGTAATCAGCCTTACAGATATGGCTGAAAAAGAAGGTGATAGCATAATGTCATATCGGAATATCCCTGCAATAATTGATGCTCAGAGGCAAGCCGCTCTGCAGGAAAGGGTTACATTCTGGGACTCCTACAGTGCGATGGGAGGAGAGGAATCAATTATTAAATGGGCGGAGAAGAAACCACCACTTGCACAGAAAGACTTTGTCCACTTTACATACCAGGGAGCAGATACTCTTGCTAAAATGCTTTCAAAAGCACTGTTTCCTAAGATAGAAAGCGACACGATCCAACTTAATAATGAAGATCTTCAGGCAGATACGCTAATCAGGATTATAGATTCGTATGTGGCAGAACCGGCAGATGACTCCGGAAAGGAAAGTTTATTTAGCTCTTCTATATCATCATTATTCAGGTATAATCCGGATAAACCATTCATTTTCTCAACCCCAGCCTTCTGGCTCTTCTTTCTATTTGTACTTCTTGGATATAGTCTGTTCTATAAGAAGCTGTTATTGAGGAATACCTATCTCTTTCTTGTAAGTCTTTTCTTCTATTTTAAAACAGGAGGGTTGCTCTTATTTCTTCTGATCTTTGTTACTCTCATTGATTTTTCCTGCGGGTTACTGATCCATCATTCCAGGACAAGATTCATGAGACGGCTTTATATATTAATAAGTGTCATATCCAATCTTGGAATATTAGCTTATTTCAAATATTCAGGGTTCCTGGTGAGTACTTTGAATGATCTGTTAGGCACTGATTACCAGGTGTATGATTTTCTTGCTGTATTTTCGAATTCACATCTTGGTACATCATTTGATATCAGTAATATAATTCTTCCTGTTGGGATTTCTTTCTTTACGTTTCAATCGCTTAGTTATACATTTGATGTATATAGAAGGAAAATGGAACCAGTCAGGAATATTATTGATTTTGGTTTTTATGTCTCTTTCTTTCCCCAGCTTGTAGCCGGTCCAATTGTAAGGGCCTCCGAATTTATTCCTCAGTTATATAGTGAATTTCACCTGACAAAGAGGGAATTCAGCCATTCTTTATTCCTGATTTCAAAAGGATTGATAAAAAAGATAATCATCTCAGATTTTATTGCTGTTAACTTTATCGACAGGGTCTTTGATGCACCTGCAGTCTATTCGGGTTTCGAAAACCTGATGGCAGTATATGGTTATGGTCTCCAGATATACTGTGATTTTTCCGGTTATACTGACATTGCTATTGGGATAGGCCTGATTCTGGGATTCAGATTTCCGATTAATTTTAATTCCCCATATAAGGCAGCTGGTATTGCTGATTTTTGGAAACGCTGGCATATTTCTCTTTCGCGATGGTTAAAAGATTATCTCTATATCCCGTTAGGAGGGAACAGAAAAGGTAAAGTCAGAACGAGTATTAATTTGATAATCACAATGTTACTTGGAGGGTTGTGGCATGGGGCAGCTATCAGGTTTGTAATATGGGGAGGATTACACGGTATTGGTCTGGTGATAAACAGAATATGGAATTATTTTTTTGGTGATAGACTTAAAAAAAGTTTTATTGGTCGGGCATTGGCAGTTTTTATCACATTCCAGTTTGTGAGTTTTTGCTGGATTTTTTTCAGAGCTCCTGATATGGACAATGTGAAAATAATGCTTCACCAGATAGTTGAGAATTTCTCACCAGGTTCCTATTTGACTGTTATCCCAGCATATAGCAGCGTCTTTTTGTTAATGTTGGTAGGTTATGTAATTCATTTTCTTCCTGAAAAGATAAAAGAATCATATAGAGGGCTGTTTATCAGAATTCCGCTGATTGCACAACTGGTTGTTATAATGCTCATAGCTATATTGCTGTATCAGATGCGGACAACCGAGGTAATGCCGTTTATTTATTTCAGGTTTTGAAAAATGGTTGCTTGCCCTGTGAAATATGGCCAGGGCATTGGCATCACGCTATTTCACAGGGCAGGTTGCTGGTTACTTGTTTCTCGTTATTACAGGTATAGATACGTATTTTTCTCCCCCTTTATAAATGGTGCAATAGCTCTATTGTAAATGCCTTGCACATAGGCTATTGCCATGCCATAATTAGTTACTGGTACTCCGGCTTTAATTGCTGGCTGAAGCCTGTTATAAAGTTGTTTCCTGGTTATCATACAACCCCCACACTGCACAACCAGCGAGTAGTCAGTTATTGGCCCTGGTAGAATATCTAATCCTGATACAACATCATATTCAATTTTTTTACCGGGTCGGTGGTGGTACCTGCATGGTCGGATACAATTGCAATATCCTGACCTGCCAGGCAGTTAATAAGACTGCTTTTACCATTATTACGCCGGCCATAAATACCAATATGTGGCTTTGACTCTCTTCCTTTTATCATTTTTCGACCAGTTTGATACAAAATTAGCAAATAATGAAGTCAGAGCTATTCTAGTAACAATCCTTTTTGCATCAGCATATGATTGTTTGAATAAAAAGGCACATCAGTATTTCCTAAGACAGAAGCCGGAACATTCGTGAGTTCATTCAGGTTATCCATCGGTACTATTACAGTCCTGGCTCCATTTTCTGACAGCATGGTAACTTTATCCGCAAAATTAATTACTCTCTCAACTGCACCACCCACCGAAATGTTTCCGAGTACAGCTAACCCTGGTTTGAGGTTCTTTTTATATAGCGAAGAGATAAATGCCATATAAACTGCTGAACCTATTCCGGAGGATATGTTTGATCCGAGCACATTGGTAATCTGCACCGATATATCAAAGTTTTTTAACGAATGTTGCTCACTGAGTATGGACTTTTCATTGGCTTTTATATACTGATAGGTGTTTTTGATATTCTCTTTCACAAGATTATTATTGACCCCGGTAATATTCAATTTCCCGGATCCCTGTGTAGTAGCAACCTCTACCCGAACCAAAGCAAGATTATCCCCATCACTTGTTCCGGTATAGCAAACCCCTGGTTGAAGAGGTGTACTCTCAATCAAATGAGATCCTTTCTCTTCAGGTAATCCAACAAAATGTTCTTCCTGGGTTTCTTTATCGATGTATGAGAAATTAGTATCCCAAAACTCCATTCCTCCAATTCGTTTTAACTGCTCTTTTACTCTCCTCCTCATTTCCAGAGCCAACTCAACGTATTCTTTAATGTCCTCTTTAGTAAACTTGCCATCCGGATGGAGTAATTTTATAAATCCGGATACCGTTTTTTTAACTGGCTTTGTATCTCTTTGTTTTAAATGAGCCCCCAGGGTAAAATATTCTTCAAGTGCATCTGTATAAGTGATTTTACGAAAAGACTTTAAACATTCTGAAAAATAGTCTGTACTAAAACCAAAATTATTGGTGAAGTTCTTAGGAGAAAATTTGATCATTTCCCAGCCTGGAAGGTAAAAGTGAATCCTGTCTAAGAATGCGGTATCTCTATTTACTTCATCGGACAATGGACTAAACAAATGGCTTGTTTGTAATACTGTTTCTATTGGTTGGTTAATGTTCCCATTGAATATGATTGAGGCAACTCCTGTAATCTCTCCACCGGCTCCCGCACGTGAAAATGATCCGGACTCCAGATAATCTTTCATCAACGGAATAGCATCTCTTTCCTTGAATATTTTATCCGTTGCTTCATCAAAGCATATAGCATCCCATTGGCCTACAGCGCCAACCTTGCCTGTAGATCCATGAACAAATAATTTTGCCACGGTACCCTGACCACCGGAAACTAAAACTGCATAAGGGGTCAGCTCTTTATAAACAAATGACTTACCCGTTGATCTTGGACCTAATTCAATGAAATTGAAATTTGATTCTACCATGGGTATTAACCTTGATAAGAGTAACATCTTTATCCTATGGGTCATTCCTTCTGATTCTGGTTCATAACCACAGCTTCTTAACAGTACATTTAGCCATTCCTTTTTATCAAACTCTTTACGTTTATTAATAATTTTTGAGTTATCAAATGAAGAAAGCTGTATTGGTTTGATGTTCTTTATCAGGAATGGATGTAATGTACTCCCCTCTTTACTGTATGCATCATATTCAACATCAATAATGGCCCATATACCGCCCATTAACATCTTCTCATGATCACTTACCATGGCATCAGATATTATACCATCTTTGATATTACTGTTTTGTAACTGGGCCCAGTAAACATCCTTCTTAGTATCTAATTTGACTGATATTTTGTCTATAATCTTATAATTTCCTTTTTCCCTTATCCTTGACTGAATCAGATTACTTTCCTCAGGATTTACATAATGTTCAGCAAGTATCTTCTTTACATTGTCCATACCTTGCTTAATCTTTTCTTCATCATCTGTTGAGCAAGAGTTTGCTATCAAATATTCCAGTACAAATACAGGTACATTTGCTCCAACTTTTAGAGAGAGAACTAAATCTTTCTTTACAACAAAACCTCTGAAGTTGTCTAACAGCTTATTATCCAGATTATCCAATACTATCATTGACTTGATATTTTTTGATTTAAAATCTTATTATAATAAATTTCCTATATCTCTGGCAGAACTTTGATTTATGGTTGCCTTATCCAATTGCTCTTTGGTTACAGCATCTATTATCTTCAGTTCAATAGTTGTTTGGGACCCAAAACAATATTCTTTTTTTATTTCTTTATCTCTTTCGATCGTGATAACCTCGCTTCCATTGGATTTTTTGTTATCAACAAAAAACAGAAGAACAATCTTCCTTTCGGTGGTAAACAGGTCGTGTGTTGTTGATCTTGCTTTTAGTTTAATGGCATATAAATCGCCGGTAACTTCCTTAAGATCAATTTTATTAGAGATGAGAACCTCAAGAGCTTCAATTTTTGAAAGAGTATGTGACCATCTTAAAAAAGGGATAATTGTTTCCTGAGGTGAAAGACCTCCGTGACTGTAGCCATATACACCCGGGGTTTTAAATGGACCTAACCTCTTCGCAAAATAACAATAGTTATATTCTTTATACTTGATCTTCTTTTCAATCAGTAGATTTTTGTCAATTGTCTGTCCGTTTTCAGTTCTGATAAAACGTTCATTTTTCTCTACTTTACCTGTGAAATCAACCTCAATTTTGTCAGAATTATCAAGCAATCCCGTTAATACATATCCATGGTCGGTAAGCAAATAAACATTTTGATATCCATTTCTTAAAAGCAGTTCAATTTTCCGGGCGTATAATTCAGCGACTTCATTAAAATACTTTAGTGCTTTTTGCTGGTATGTTTCACCAAGTTTATCTGGATCTTTATGACTGCAAATCAAATAATTCGTACTATCAGTCATTTCATTGACAGTTTCAAGCTCTTTAAAGCCAACGTCTTTATACGAGTTATTAACTGCTATAAATGACTCTCTTTCCTTTTTTGTTGATACAACGTCTCCTGAAGTTAAATATAGCTGACTCATATTATGTTCTGTCTCTGAAGGGAGACCTGCAAACATATATTGAAAATCTAATGATAGTTTATATTCCTTTGAGACACTCTCAATAATATCTTGTGCAAACTCATAAGATATCCCATCGCCAATAATAATGGCTGTTTTTTGTTCATTATCATCTATTATCTTTTGTATTGTGCCAGATTGATCAGATTGATATTTATCATTAAATCTAAACCATTTATCCAAAAATATTATTACCAGATTTTTATAATAATTCTGGATTGGCTGCAGCAATTTTTCGTTGTTTAAATATTGAGAGTAAAGGATCCTTATGGCCCTGTCAAGTTTGTAAAAATGTCTGGTATAAAAAGATACACATTCGTCAAATGAAGCTAACTGGTTGATGTTCTTTTCATCAAATTCAAGCAGTGTTTTTACATGTATCCAAAAATTAATGCCGAGGTTTTGAGCTGTTTTATTAACTATTCGCTGATTAATCTTCAGGATAAAACCGGCAATAAACCCTTTGTCGGATATATTTTTCCCTAACTCTTCGAGCCAGCTATCATCAATTTCAACGAAAGGATGTGAAGGATGAATGGCAAAAACATCCGATTTAGCTGCTAATTTGTACTTCTTCAAATATCCCTCAAATGATTTCTGGCAAGACTTGCTGTCTAACCATTTTTTATACACCTCCAGCAATGTTTTGTCTGGATTGTTGCCGGCTAAACCATCCAGAAGGTAATTTACAACTTCTGAAGCCAAAGTTGAGGGAGGCTTATCAATATATGCCTGGTCAATTAATTCGTTGACCTTTTTAAAAAATATCTCCTGTACCTTTTTGTCATATTTCCTGAGATAATTTTTAGGATCATCGAGGAATGGAAGCAACTCTTTTTCTAAATCAAATATCTCGGAAGCTCCTTTATGACTCAAGTCGAGCCAGTAGGTCTGGTCTTTTCCAATGCTTACTTTAGCGGCAGAGATAAGCTCCTCTTTTTCAAGGTGTAAATTAAGATTAAGATGCTTATGTACTTTTTCCTTCACATAATTTTGCAAATAGCGTATTTCAATGCAACCGTCTGTCTCGCAATATTCTCTGATATATCTTAGGTTATCCTTCGGTGTAGTAGTGTAAATTAAATAGTTAGTGCCTTTCCCCCGATTTTTTTCAATTTCATACCTGGCCTTTAGTTCTTCAAATTCTGTTTCAGATTTGATTAATTGGTACTCCTTTTTTATAGTACCAAGGAGAAATTCACCATCTTTTGATTCATCAATAAATACAGCTATTTGATGAACAACATAAATTTTTTCCAGATCTTTATTAAACCAGGCGTCTATCATTTTTTTAAATTTTCAATCTTGGTTTAGGCTACGGAAATTTAACATCCATTTCCCATTCTAATACGTTTATTTTACTCACAATAGCTTTTATTCCTTTCAGCATTTCATCAAATGGTGGAGAATCACCATAGATCATCTGTTCTTGCATTTTTTTATAATCTTCTTTCCAGACATCTATTTTATCTGGTATCGGAATCGGATCTATAGTTTGAGGTTGATGTAGGTTATAATCAACACCCCCTATTCGAGTGAAAGTATACCGATGCTTTACAATGGACTCGTATAGTTCTTTGTTGTTTATGGCTTTCAAGGCAAAATCAGTTTTTGATAGCTGGTACACGTCATACAAATGTCGGCTTAATCTTTCAACTCTTATTTTCTCATGCGGTCTGTGGAATTCTTCATGCAGTAAAAAAATCTTTTCCAGAAAAGTCCGTTCCGGAATAGCTGTCGGAATCGAGTAGACTGCCCCGCCAGTTGAACTGACGGGGAGAGCCTCTCACACCACCGTACGTACGGTTCTCGTATACGGCGGTTCGTCAAGTATCGGCAT